>Ga0209409_1002111_pt1 | contig 15397 bp, 15 predicted proteins | sample AD_JPNMR1_MetaG_FD_184424 | JGI IMG/M metagenome (GOLD analysis project Ga0209409, IMG submission 184424) | Active sludge microbial communities of municipal wastewater-treating anaerobic digesters from Japan - AD_JPNMR1_MetaG (SPAdes) (version 2) | ecosystem: Engineered > Bioreactor > Anaerobic...
CGCCAATGACGTTTTTAATTACCATTACTACAGTAGAAAATTGGAGATCACAAGGCGCAAAATAGAGATCCTTGAAGATCAATTTGATTCTCTACAAAGGGCATACGAAGCTGGTACTGCTTCAAGGGAAGATATATTACAAGTTCAGGGCAACATTTATCAAATGACAAATCAGTTGGATCAGATCAGCCAAAACCTCATGGGTGCTCTCACAGAGTATTCAACCGACACACTCAGCACAATGCTTGCTTGTCTTGAGCGTATCACCGCTGATCTGCCATCTCAAGGGGAAGCGGAAAAACGTATCATGAATCGATCAGATTTGAAGGCGCAGTTGATAGCCGTTGAGATTGCAAAACGTCAAAATGATAGAGCTTACCAAGAATGGCTGCCAAATCCCACTTTCTCATTCACAGTCAAACAAGATGAGACTTCAGACAAAGGGTATTCTTTATCACTTGGTTTTGGCTTTGGCTACAACATACTCGATCGAGGCGAGAGAAATTATGCCTATAACAATGCGAAGGAGTCTTACTCACTGGAGCAACGCATACTTGACGAACAGCTTGATAGCCTCAAAAAGGCAGTGCAGAAAGCATTTTTGTCGATAAAAATTGCTGAATCATCAAAAAAGGTGGCTGAACTGAATCTGCAATTGAAGAAAATGGAATATGAAAGAATCGCGAACGCCACTTCGTATGTCTCGCAAAGTGATATTGAAAGTGCAAAGCTCGATCTGGATGATGCTGAAGCAGAACTTCTGAAAGCTAATTATGATTTATTGATAGCGAAAACTAGCCTGCTTCAAACACTTGGCGTTGATCTTGTTCAGATCGCAGGAGGTAAGTAAAATGAGAAAAAATGCTGGACTTTACATTCTGATATCTGCATCGATTCTATTGTTATTTCTCTGGTCTTGCAACAGAAACACTCAACAATCCTCTAACACAGCTCCTACGGTTACAGAATATACCGTCAAAAAGACCAATCTAATCGATACAATAACCGTTTCCGGGACCATCAAAGCTGAGAGTTCCGCAGAGGTTCAAGCCCTTGTGAGTGGCGTTGTGAAAAAGGTATATGTCAAAGAAGGAGATACGGTAAAGGCTGGCGATTTGTTGGTTGAACTGGACGATACAGATTACAGACTCTCTTATCTGAAGGCGCTTCAGAACTATGAACTGGCCAAAAATTCTGGCTCAAAGCTACTCATCGAGCAGCGTCAGCTCGAGCTTGACATTGCCAAGAGAGACCTCGACAGATGCAAGATCACGTCTCCTGTGGACGGCGTAGTGACAGCACTCAACGTTGAAGTCAACGATTATGTCTCAAAAGGAACCACCGTCGATGTGGTTGCAAGGGTTGTGAACGTGGACAATCTCTATGTATCTGCTGCCGTTGAGGAAATGGATTACTCAAAGGTGAAGATTGGTCAAACAGCCTCATTGAACTTCGAAGCATTTGAAGGAGTGAGATTTCCCGCCAAAGTGACCTATGTTGGAAGTGAGGCACAGATTTCAAGTGGGATAGTCACAATCCCCATAAAACTGGGTTTGCTTTCTGTTAAATCCACTCAATCTGCTGCAGGTCGAACTGGTGCGAGTCAACTTGAAGAACTCATGAACAGGATCATACCCGGCCTTTCTTGTGAAGCTGAGATAGTAGTCATGAACAAAACAGACGTTATGGTTGTTCCCACCGGGGCACTCACCTATGAAGCAGGTAAGGCCTATGTCACGGTGAAGAGTGGAGATAAAACAGAAAAGAGACAAGTAACTGTCGGTGAGAGATTCTCAAGTGGGTATGAGATCTTGGAAGGATTGAAAGAAGGAGAGGTAGTGATCGTAAGCAGGGTCTCATCTTCAAACAGCACCTCAAGAACTGGAAATATGATGATTCCTCTGGGTGGTCCTGTACCAGGCCGATGAGAAAGCAGGTGTGAAGATGAATGTCATAATAAATGTCGAAAATGTCAGAAAGACGTACAAAATGGGAGACAATGTAGTCAAGGCAGTTGATGGTGTGTCACTGAGTGTTTTTGAAGGAGAGTATCTTGTAATAATGGGACCTTCTGGGAGTGGTAAGACTACCCTGATGCACCTGATGGGATGTCTCGATAAACCCGATTCTGGTGAGATATATCTGTCGGGTCAGAGAGTTTCAAAACTCAACGATAGAGACCTTGCGAAGGTCAGAAACAAAATGATTGGTTTTGTTTTCCAGCAATTCAATCTCTTGCCGCGTTTGACGGCTCTTGAGAATGTGGAACTTCCAATGATCTACGCGGGTGTACCAAGGGCAGTTAGACGCAAAAGGGCGAAGGAACTTTTGACAATGGTTGGACTTGCTGAGCGCATGGAGCATAGACCGACACAACTCTCTGGTGGACAGATGCAGAGAGTTGCAATAGCAAGGGCACTCGCAAATGAGCCACAGATAATCCTCGCGGATGAACCAACAGGGAACCTGGACAGCAAAAGTGGTGAAGAGATACTCAAGATCTTTTCAGACCTGCACTCAGATGGTTTAACGATGATCGTTGTAACCCACGATCCCGAAGTAGCTGAAAATGGCGAGCGCGTCATTCACATGAGAGATGGGAAGATAGTATCACAAGAGGTGAGAGCAAGTGTTGGAAATGCTTAAAGAAGCATTCAGATCGATTGCAGCTAATAAGCTCAGAACCGCCTTGTCGATGATAGGGATAATCATAGGCGTTGCCGCTGTGATAGCTGTTGTTTCTGTAGCGGAGGGTACAAGCCAGAGCATCAGACAAAACCTTTCTGCCATTGGTTCAAATTTGATCTTGATTTCACCGGGTTTCACAAGAGGTGGTGGAGGTCGTGTGTCGACGAGCCTTTCTGATCTGCTCACCAAGGAAGATGCCCAGAGAATCCAACAACTGTGCCCTTCAGTCCTCTATGTTACACCAATGCAGCAGGGCAATTTCATCGTTCAGTATGAGCGACAAAACACGATGTCTGGCGTTCTTGCCGTTTATCCGCAGATTTTCAACATGATGAATCTGAAACTCCAAGAAGGTGAGTATTTCACCGAGGAAGATGAAAACAGCAGAAGGAAAGTAGCTGTAATAGGTAGGGAGATTGCCGACACACTCTTTCCAGATGGAGATGCGATAGGAAAAACCATAAAAATAACGAGCCAGTCAACCAGACAGAACTACAGAATAATCGGTGTTTTAGAGAAAAGTGGGACATTACTCTTTTTGAACCCGGATAGATCGATCCTCGTACCTTTTTCTGCAGCAGAGAATCGTTTGTTCAGAAGAAGTTATGTGTCCTCGATAGTTGCGCAAGCGTACTCCGAGCAAACAGCAGCGCAGGCTGTCTCTGAAATCGACTCGATTTTGTACTCTAAGTTTCAAGACCAGGACAAATATAGAATTGTGAGCCAGGAGGCAATGCTTCAGACAATCAACCAAACAATGGCACTTTTGAGTTTCATGCTCGGTAGTATCGCTGGCATATCCCTGTTAGTCGGTGGAATAGGAATAATGAACATCATGCTCGTAACGGTTGCCGAAAGGACAAGGGAAATAGGTGTTAGAAAGGCCGTAGGTGCAAACAGGAGGCATATTCTCATTCAGTTCTTGCTGGAATCGATCATTTTGACCTTTGTGGCAGGGATAATAGGAGTTGGAGCGGGTATCTTTCTTTCCAAAGGAATCGCATTGATTGGCTCGATCCAGACGGCCGTTACACCGCTTGTAATACTGATAGCTGTTTCTGTTTCAATAGCCGTTGGAGTCTTCTTTGGGGTCTTCCCAGCCATGAAGGCTTCAAAGCTCAATCCTGTTGAAGCATTGAGATATGAATAACGCTGGTGGAGGCGGGGGGAATCGAACCCCCGTCCGAGAATGAGTACCCCCAGGCATCTCCGAGTGCGGCCTGTGTTTTGAAGTTCTGTTCACAACACCCACAGGCAGGTTTTGTGAACTATAGCCCTCCTGAAATCTCCCCAAAAGAACGAAGGGCAGATTCTTTCGGGAAAGACTGGTTGGCTCACGCCCCTATCCGAGCACCAGTCACACTCGGTAGGAACGGCTGCTTATCTATTAAGCAGCAAGTGCAAGTTCTTCGTTGGCACTTATTTGTTGTTCCACCTTTTTAACGAGGTGGTGGAGACCTCGACTCGCTTCCTGGGGGACCTCAAACCCGTCGAAACCGTTCGCCCCCTGTCTATTAATATTAGCACAGAAGAGCTTTCTGTGCAAACAGAGAAACTCATAGTTTTAGTTCTGAGAGCCTTCTTTTCACGACATTCAAGAATGCCTTGTACAGATCTGGATGGAACTTTACCCCAACCATTTCTGTTTCTATGATCTTTAAAGCTTCGTCCACGCTGAGTGGTGGTCTATATGGTCTTTCTTCTATGAGCGCCGTGAAAACATCAACGATGGAGACTATCTGGGCACGAACACTTATTTGATCACCCGCTAACCCATCCGGATAGCCAGAACCATCTATATTTTCATGATGATGCCTCACGATATCTGCGACCAAATCCCAGCCGGATATGTTCTTAATGATCTTTTCCCCGAAGATTGGATGCTTTTTCATTATCTCGAATTCCTCGAAGGTGAGCCTGCCAGGCTTGTTCAGTATGTGTTCGGGTATGCCTATCTTTCCCACATCGTGCAATAAAGCCCCGAATTTTATCGCCTCGAGGTCCGCGGGATCACTCACACCCAGTTCCTTTGCCAGATCGAGGGCAAGATTAACAACTCTGCCAGAATGTCCAAATGTGCCTGTGTCTTTTATTTCAATAGCCTCTGCCAGCGTTGAAATTATCTGTGTGTTTCTCTCTTGAAGGACTCTTTGCATTTCCTCCAGTTCATTCACCGTGTCTTGCAGACTATTCATCATCGCGTGCATCTCAACCTGCGAGGCCTTTTCGATCTCAAGAAGTTTCACAATCGATTCTTGCAATTCATTCAGATCATCGATGTTTGTTTTCACGGGTATGTAGTTCACTTCTCTGTTTTTTTCAATCTGCATGGTGCTCTTGTTTATGTTCTCCACGATCGTTGCAGTGGCACCAACCAGTCTGGTCTGAAACCTTGAGAAAAAGATCATCCATATGATTACACCGACAAGAGCGGCGAATGAGATAATAAGGTAAGGAGAGAGTACAACAAAATAACTCTGAATGGGAATGAAAACAGCAGCTCTGGCATTTTCGATCGGAAGATTCTCAAAATACAAATACCCGAAAGTGCCGTTCAGTTTGGCAAATCTGCTTTTGCTTTTCACGTTCATACCTGCCATTTCCGGCTGTGTTGAGAGAACAACTTCGCCCTGGTTGGTGACCAGGAGTACATACGCCAATTCGCTTGTCAGAAAACTGCTGAAAAGACTCTGAGGTATCTCAACCAACAAAAGATCATCCTGACGCTGCAGTAAGAATTTTGCGCTGTTTCCCGATACAAACAAACCTTTGAAATCTGGCATGAGCCATGGCAGTTCTTTGTAAGCAAGCACACCTGAAAGATCTGCACCAGTTTGCAAATCCACAAGGTTGCGGTCCAGGGTTCTTACAACAACGTTGGCTTGTTGTTTCTGGTTCAGTGCATTTTCAATTGTGCTGTTAAGTAACTGCTTTTCAGATTTCAAGTATGTTTGAGAGTAATATCTGTGAACATTCTGAAAGATCAACACAAAGCCGATTATGAAGACTAAGATCAAAGTCAAGATCAAGAAAAGACCGTACCTTGCCAAGCTTCGAACTGCAGTTGCAAGCTTCATTTCTTCACCTCATCAGCAATGAATTGAGCGTTTCTCACCGTCACGAAATTCGTCGTTCTGAACACAGACAGATCTGAACTGACTGTGAAGGTTCCAGTTGCTCCTTTGAATGTCTTGCCCTGAAGATAATTGCTCGCTTCAGTCGTCTTGATTTTTGATGAAACCAACGTCAATATTACCATAAGCGCGTCGTAACTGCCTGCATGTTCAAGGCTTGTAAATCCAAATTTCGTCATTTGAGAAAGATCGAAAAGACCGTATAATATCATTCCCTCGACGGCAGACGACCCTGTTGTAATCAGTGCATCGGTATAGGCGTAGTCAGAACCATAGATGATTCCATTAAATCCTTTTCTCAGAGCCAATTGGGCAACCAGACCTGCTACTCTTCCATCGACAATCAAAACAACTGAATCGTATTTTGAAAAATCAAAATTGACCAATTCATCTACAGAATCTATGTACAGACAATCAAAAGATAGCGGTGAAAACTGAACCATCATTTGAAAAAGACTTTCGCTATAAGCGATGTTGTTTCTATCACATATCACGACTGTACTCTTTCTCAGATCTTTCTGTAGCCGTTCAACCAAATCTCTCGCTTGAAGTTCATCTGACGGGCTCAAGCTCATGAGGTATTTACTCTTCCCAACAACCTTTGGAGAGGTTACCAACGGAGCTATTGTGAAGATCTGGAATTTTTCAAGGTACGGGAGTAGTGTCAATGCTTCGGAACTGATCCTTGGACCGATCGCGTAACAACTGTGATATTTTCTCAGATTTTTTTCAACCTCGCTGACAGGCTGATCTACTCTGATTGTTACAGGGTTTATCTTCAATTTATTGTCCTTTGTATATCTATCAACGCCACTGCGAAAATCAGCTTCACCGTCTTCAAAGATCAGGATCGTGGGATTTGGTTGTTTTGAATGCAGGGTGAAAACGATGACAATTACTACTGCAACCAGTGCCGCAACAAGGACCATTTGTTTCATTCAACAACCTCCATACCAAATCCAGCAGTTCCTGGGCCTACGTGCGTTGTGATGACCTTTCCCATTTCGGTGAAACTCACGTCCAAAACTTCGTAATTCTGCTTCAGCATCTGTAGCAAAACCTTTGTGCTTTCTCTGGCATCCGCGTCGACCATGAGTAGTCTCAGCTTTGAACCCTTTGGTACAAGGTTCAACGCCTTGTTGATCAACATCTCCTGTGCTCTCTTGGTTCCTCTTGCTTTCTCAAACGGCACGAGTTTACCTTCTGGATCGATCCACAGCCCTACGTGTATGTTCAGTAATGATCCGAAAAACCCTTGCATGCGTGAGACCCTTCCACCTTTAACCAGAAAGTCAAAATTCGAAACGTAGAATATGGCTTTATACCTGCCGTTTTTGACATCCTGCTCAAGCACCTGCATTATCTTTTCTGCGTTCAATCCCTCTTTTTCTAATTCTCTCGCGCGCCTCGCAGGCAATGGCATGGCAGCAGAGGCCAGTTTGCTATCAAGCACGAAAACAGGTATCTTCACTTGTTCAGCCGCGCTGAGTGCTGAATCGTAAGTCCCAGAGAGTTTTGTCGAGATACAGATCGCCAGGATCTCATCGTAACCCTCCTGCTCTATCTGCTGATACAGCGAGACAAACTCACCCACAGACGGCTGAGAACTCTTTGGCAGTTCCTTTGCCGAGGCAACTCTCCTGTAGAAATCCTGTATTTGCTGAAGATCTCTTGTGTCATCCTCCTGATCACCTTTTGGCCAAACGATATGCAACGGTGCAATCGCAACATCTAACTTTTCAATCCACTCTCTTGGTATATCACACGTGCTATCCAAGACTATCTTCATTCTTGGCACTCTACTCACCTCCCAGCTTCGTGGTGATAAGACTCTCCAATAGATTGTATCAAACTCCATCGTCTGGCAAAAGTTATCAGGTGTATGCTAAGTAATTGCCACTCCAAGATAAGCCTTTCTCACATCGTCACTCTTGAGCAAGTTTTGACCGGTGTCCTGCATGACTATTCGACCCGTCTCTAAGACATATCCATAATCTGCTATCTTCAAAGCGGCAAGTGCATTTTGTTCGATGAGCAGAATTGTCACGCCTTCTTCTCGTATCTTTTGGATTATTTGGAAGACTTCTCGGACAAGCAGAGGTGCTAATCCCAAGGATGGCTCATCGAGCATGAGTAATTTAGGTCTTGTCATCAAACCACGCGCAACAGCGAGCATCTGTTGCTCTCCGCCAGAAAGCGTACCGCCGAGCTGCTTCAATCTTTCCCTCAGTCTTGGAAAGAGAGTTAATACCCAGTCTAAATCTTTCTTAATACCTTCAACATCCTTTCTCGCGTATGCACCCATCATGAGGTTCTCATGAACGGTGAGATTTGGGAAAATCCTTCTGCCTTCAGGAACAAGTGCTATTCCGTTGTTTATAATGTGATGAGTTGCCATGTGGGTTATGTCAGTGCCATTAAAAAGTACCTTTCCACCGCTCTTTCTGACAAGATTGGTTATTGCCTGAAGCGTCGTCGTCTTACCTGCACCATTTGCACCTATCAATGTCACAATCTGACCAGTCTCAACTTCGATACTGATTCCTTTCAAGGCATGTATACTGCCGTAGTGTACATGCAAGTCTTCGATTTTCAACATCGTCTGGGTGTTCACAGGAGTACCTCCTCTCCCAGATAAGCCTTTATGACAAGTGGGTTAGACTGAATCTGCTCTGGGTTTCCCTCGGCAATCAATTTGCCATAGTCCATGACATAGATTCTCTCGCAGATTCCCATTATGACCTTCATGTCGTGTTCGATTATCATTATTGTCAGTTTGAAATCCTCTCTGATCTGCTTTATGAATCCCATGAGTTCAAAGGTCTCCTGAGGGTTCATACCCGCTGCTGGTTCATCCAGAAGAAGCATTCTGGGATTCGTTGATAAAGCCCTTGCTATCTCGAGTTTTCTCTGAAGGCCATACGGAAGTGAGCTTGCTTTTTCATTGGCGAAATTCTCCAGACCAACTCGCTTCAAGAGCTTCAACGCTTCTTCACGCATATGTCTTTCCATACGAATACTGTCTGGCGTTTTTGCTATGCATTTGAAAAACCACAGCCAGTTTCTCAATTTCAAGTGCTGTGAGACCATAACATTTTCGAGGACTGACATGTCTGAAAACAAACGAATGTTCTGAAAAGTTCGAGCTATGCCAAATCTTGTTATTTCATGAGGTTTGAAGCCAGATATGTCCTTGCCAAAAAAGAAAATCCTACCTTCGTCAGGTGCGTACATACCGGTTATAACATTGAAAAGAGTTGTCTTGCCAGCCCCGTTTGGACCAATTAATCCCAGCAATTCTCCTTGCTTTACATAACCATCAAAACGATCCACCGCCACAAGGCCACCGAAGCGCTTTGTGACGCTGTCTATTCGAAGAACCTCATTCATCCACGACACCTCTTCTTCTGGCACTCTTTGTAAACAACTTGTAGATCAAGTCCCAAGTCAGTTCATCTCTTCCCATAATTCCCCTCTGCCAAAAGAGCATGAGTACTATGAGCATAATCGAGAGCACAACCATTCTCATGCCGGGAATGCCGGGAAAGTTTATGAACCAAATTTTGAAAGGACTTTCAAGAACCCTCAGAAACTCCAGTCCAACTGTGTAGATAGACGCACCTATAATTGCTCCGCTTATACTACCGAGTCCGCCGAGGACCGCCATGATGAGTATTTCAAAGGTTTTAGAAAATGCGAAAGACTTCGGATCTATGGTTGTTATCAAATGAGCCCAAAGTGCACCACCAACACCTGCGAAAAAGGAACCAAGCACGAAACTGACAACCTGATGTGAAAATACATTTATTCCCATTGCTTTAGCGGCGATAGGATCCTCCCTGATGGCTTTCAAAGCTCTTCCATAGCTACTCTTGACCAAACTAGCAATGACAAGAACGGTTACAAATGCCCAACCCCATGACCAGTAAATGTTTGTATAAGGAGGAATTGCTTTCAAGCCAAGAGCTCCATTTGTTATCGACCATGCATTATTTGCAATTATTCGTATAGTTTCCCCCAGGCCCAATGTGGCTATTGCAAGATAGTCACCAATCAATCTCAGCGATGGCGCAGCAACGACATATCCAAAACCAGCTGCAACAAGCCCAGCGATGAGAGTAGCTGGTAAGAAGGGCATCTGAATCTGATTAAATGGATATATAAGTGGTTTGATAAGAAAGGTCATTTCCTTCTGTGCGACAGGAAGAGTCAGCAAGGTTGATACATACGCTCCAATAGCTATAAAACCAGCATGACCAAGTGAGAAGATACCCGTTATACCGTTTATTAAAGTCAGTGAAACTGCGAAAATCATATTTATTGCCATTAAATTGAGTATTAGTATCACATATTCACTTGCTCTTTTGTTGGCAAGGAACAAGAGAAAGCCAATGACAACTATCAGCGCAAGCGTCAAGATAAATTTCAGGCTGTTCGAAAGGCTCTTTTCCATGCTCTCACACCTTTTCTGATACTTCAACACCAAGTATTCCTGTTGGTTTGACAAGTAAAACAAACAACAATATCGCATACGCAAAAGCGTCCCTGTAACCAGCAAGGGATGGTACAAACGCAACAATCATTATTTCACTTATTCCCAATATGAAACCGCCAACCATTGCACCTTGAATACTACCTATACCACCCACAACTGCTGCTATGAAAGCCTTGAGTCCAGGTATCATACCAGTATAAGGATAAACCTGAGGATATTTCATTGCCCAAAGGATGCCACCTATTGCAGCAAGCCCTGAGCCTAACATGAAGGTGAAGCTGACAACTCTATCGGCATTGACTCCCATCAATTTTGTTGTTGGAATATCCTTTGAGATAGCCCTCATCGCCATCCCGATCTTGGTCCTGTATACGATCCAAATTAACAACACCAAAGCTGCAATCACGATACCGATCGTGATAAATGTGAGAACAGGTATTCTAACACCACCAATATTGATCATGTTCAAAAATGATGTCGGGTAGATACCGGTTTGTGGATTAAAGGATTTCGCCCGCCCACCAAAGGCTACTATCGCAAAATTCTCTAAGAAGAAGGAGACACCAATGGCAGTTATCAACGCCGATATCCTTGGTGCGTTTCTCAAAGGTCTGTAAGCGATTCTCTCAATGAAAGCACCCAAGAATGCTGTTGCAAAAATCGAGAAGACAAAAGCCACCCACCATGGCATCAAAAACAATACGACAGCGTAGAAGGCAAAGTAGATCCCATATGTAAAGACATCACCGTGAGCAAAATTGATGAGTCTCAGGATACCATACACCATCGTGTAACCTATCGCAATCAAAGCATAGATTCCACCCAAAGACAGTGCGTTGACAAGGTGCTGAAAAAACCCAGCAAGGCTCAAAAGATCACCTCCAAATGTGGAAAAGCCCCCTGTCGGGGGCTTTCATCATGGTCTGACCACAGTCATCAGTCTGAATTGCCCATCCTTCACCGTGTTAATCACGGCGGGCTTCACAGGATCTCCTGAACCTTCTGGATAGGTTATAGATCCACCGACACCTTGGAAGTCCTTAGTGGCGGCGATCGCATCTCTGATTGCAATCGGATCAAGTGATTGGGTTCTTTCGATGGCATCCAGCACGAGGTTATAGGCGTCAAAGGCGAGTGCACCGAATGCATCAGGTCTTCTGTTGTATTCTTTTACGTACGCTTCTACGAAGGGTTTCGTTGCAGGTGAAAGGTCGGCATCCTGATGGAAGTAAGTTGTGTAATACAGACCCTCGACGAATTTCCCTCCAATCTGTATGAGTTCTGGAGCATCAGCACCGTCGCCTGCCAAGAAATTACCCTTGAACCCCAATTCACGTGCCTGCTTACAGATGAGTGCTATCTCTGAATAATAACCGGGTAAGAAGATTGTGTCTGGGTTTCTGGAAAGGGCATCCGTCAATTGAGCTGTGAAGTCCTGATCTCCGGTGTTGTAGTATTCCTCAAAGAATTTGCCACCGAACTGAGCGAATTTTCTCTTGAAGTAATTCGCCAATCCCACCACGTAATCTTGCGCCACATCAACCATGATCGCCACATTCTTAGATTTCAGCTGTTCCCAGGCGAATTTCGCAAGTAACTCTCCCTGCATCGGATCGATAAAGCACGCCCTGAAAATGAATCTTCTGTTCTGTGTCACGAGCGGGTTTGTTGCAGTGTTTGTAACCATAGCCACCTGTTTCTGTTCGGCTATCGCTCCCGCGGCAAGGGCACATGAGCTGGTACATGGTCCAAGAATGGCGACAACCTTTTCAACATCAATCAGTCTTTTTACAACGTTGGCTGCTTCAGCCTTGTCTCCCTTGTTGTCCAACAAAACGACTTTGACGGGTACATCCTTCCCACCAATTCTGACTGTTGGTCTGAGCTTCATTGCCAGTTTTACACCATCCCACGACATCTGACCAAACCCTGCAATAGGTCCAGTCATTTCCCATCCTGCGCCGATCTTTACTTCTGTGATTTCGCTTGCTGAGACAACAACAAAAGCCAGAACCAAAGTGAGAAACACGTAGAACTTCCGCATAATTCAGCCCCCTTCTTGAGAAATATACCTGAGTTTCTCAGGTTGGCACATATTATATCACACATGATCGATCATCCGTCAAGGGCAGAGTCCACATTGAATTGCCAAAAGCAAAAGGCGGAGGCTTTCCTCCGCCGTTTTGACACGGTTTTTAGCAAGTTGACACTTCTACATGTACAAACATGATATTGATTACATCTATCCAACGAACGTTTTTTCTAATTCGAGCAAGATCAGTTTTTCTATGTATAGACATTTCTTGCTCTGAAATAGTTTTCTGTTCACAGTGACGCTGTCATATCTTGTAAGGTCTACCGACCCGTTTGAAAGACCAGAGTGCATCGATCATCTCTATCAAACCTTGTAAAGTATTCGAACGCATCGACCGACAGATTGAAAACGCCGATTCTATCACCCATGATCATATAGCTTACACTGAGAGAATCACGCAATCTTTCAACCATAAGTACTACCTTTCTTGAATAGTCTCAGAGAATCTTTCAAAAGCTTAGACCTATCCCAATTTATGTGGCTACCTTAAGACAGATCTGTCCTGGCAAGCTTGTCCAATATATATAATACGAAAGTGAAAAATATCACATTAGAGCAAACACGCATTTTGAAAGTATTTTTGAAGATTTTCTTCAGAAGGTCGTCTTCTCATGATTGTTCTGGGATTTAGTTGTGACTAACTGAACAATGACCTTTAGCATATGCTAATGCTGCAAAAACAAAGATCTCAATCACCAAATGTGCAAACGTATAGCACCATGAGTTGGGATGGTGATCCTGCGCCAAATTACCATTCTGCCTTCGGTCAGCTCAGTCACCTTTCCAAAACCGGCAAAGTACTCTTGCAAGCTCGAGGTCTTTCGGCTTTGTGATCTTGAAACAATAAGAGTCACCTTCCACTAATCTGATCTTTTCACCACTCAAAAATACAGGCTTTGTACTATCTTCACCTTCGAAATCTTTCAAAGCATTGACAACGATGTCATAACGGAAGGCCTGAGGTGTTTGAATTCGATACAAACCATCTCTTGGAATATAGGAGTTCACAAAATCATCTTTGAAGTAAGCAACCGTGTCAGTGATGGGGACGGCGGCAGTAGCTGCTCCAAAGACTTTCGCTTCTTCGATTACCTTCTCCAGCAGACTCACACTCAGAAAAGGTCTCGCTGCGTCGTGAAAGACAACGATCGATGGACTGACACTTCTCAGAAAATCGAGTGCTATCACAGAGGTCTGATGCCTTGTCTCTCCACCAGTCAATATCCATCTTACCTTTCTGAAGCCTTCAACCATCTGTGAAATGCGTTCTGCATACCCTTGAGGTATCATCACAAGGCAGGAGTCTATCAGCGCCGACTTTTCAAAGGCAGAAAGCGAATACTGAATAACGGGACGATCACAGATTTTGCAGAACTGTTTTGGTATCTGTGAGTTTATACGGGTGCTTCTACCCGCAGCCATTATTATGCCTATTGTCATCTTTTCATCACCATATGTTACAATAACACAAAGGGGGAGTGTTGTGTGGTGGATACAAAGAAATTAGAGAGTATTATTTCGCAGATTTCAGGTGTCACAGCCGTTCGAATAGTGCCAGATGGAGATAATCTGAGAGAAATCCATGTAATAGCCGATTCAGCCAAGAATCCCAAGCAAGTTGTTCGTGATGTAGAAACAGCAATATTGGCGTCGACTGGACTGAGAATAGATAGAAAGATAATAAGTGTTGCTCAGATGGCTGGTGAAGTCCATGCTCGTCCTGAGTACGTTATATCTTCTTTGACAACAGAGGACCTTGGCAAGAATCTGCGTGTGGCTGTTAGCGTAGAACATGGTGAGGACAGATATGAAGGCTCTGCCGAAGGGGCAAAGACGAGCATTCAAAGACTCAAAACCGCTGCAGCAGCCGTGATTTCAGCATTCGACGAACTGACCGAAAGTATCTATTCAGTTGATGATGTACGGATCATTACACTGGCGGGCAAAGAGTTTCTTGTGTGCCACATAACCAAACTTGACGGCGGCAAAGAAAGAAGTCTGATAGGCAGCGCAGAGCTTGAAAAAGATCCGCTCTTAGCTGCCGCGAACGCTGCTCTTGAAGTCCTGGTCAGATTTCAGTAAGTCTTTGCTATCGCAGTATTCAATCACAACCTTTCTGTATGGCTCGATGCCGATCGAATAACTCTTTATGTCTCGATAACTTTTGGCGATCTCGTGAACGACCCGCCTTTCAAAAGCAAACATCGGATCTAAAACGACTTTGCCTTTGTTACTCCTCACACGATCAATAACTTGCCTGACCATGTGTTCCAGGCTCTTTTTTCTTCTTTCTCTGTACTCACCCGCATCGACTATCACAGACAGTTTTGTGTCGCTCAGTCTGTTCAAGTAGATTGTGGCAATGTGTTGTAATGCAGCGAGAGTTTTCCCATGTTTGCCAATCAGTCTACCAAGATCTCTCCCCTCCAGTTCGACCGAGAACCTCCTACCGGCATACTGTACATTGACATTGATATCTCCATAGGTGTTCAAAATATGATTCATGAATTGCTCAAGTCTTCTTTTATAAAAATCGCTCTTGATCGTTATTTCGACAACTGCTTCCTTAGCCATGAGACCGAAAAAGCCCTTTGAACCTTTTTCCACAACTGCACACTCGAATTCATCATCCCTTAGATCTAATTGCTTTTTCACCTTCTCAACAGCATCCGTTACAGTGGGTCCCGTGGCTCTCAATTTCCTCACCAATTCTCACCCCTTAAGCCTTAGGCCTCAAACCAAGCAATTCTCTGGTCGTTATGCCTTTGATTTTGTAGCGTTTATATATGTAATATGTGATAACAAGCTGAATAACTGTGTTGAGCGTGTAATACAAAAACAGACCACTTGGTAGTCCAACAAACAGGAAAGGAAAGATTACTGACATAAGGATCCCCTGCCAAGCACTTCTTGTGTCCTGACTGGTTATCAATGTGTTGTAGTAACTTGCGATGATCGTTATGATTATGAACAACGCGTTTGGCC
>Ga0209409_1002116_pt1 | contig 15380 bp, 13 predicted proteins | sample AD_JPNMR1_MetaG_FD_184424 | JGI IMG/M metagenome (GOLD analysis project Ga0209409, IMG submission 184424) | Active sludge microbial communities of municipal wastewater-treating anaerobic digesters from Japan - AD_JPNMR1_MetaG (SPAdes) (version 2) | ecosystem: Engineered > Bioreactor > Anaerobic...
GTGGCCATGCTAATTGTTTCATCTATTCTTTTGTCAGTATCTGTTGCGTTACTGTCCGATTTGATTGTTAAATTTATTCTAGGCGATGCTTTTGTACAATCGGCCAATATTCTATTGCATTCCGTTTGGGTTTGCATAATTGTGTTTGCCGATTCAGGCTTTAGCCTAATGCTATATCGAGATAGGGCATACCCGTTTATTATTCTTAAATGGGCAGTTGCTTTCTTTGCCAGCGGGCTTGTTTTGCTGATTTGGGTTTCAAGCATTAACGTGTATGCCGGCATTTTAAGTGTTTATGTGGGATACGCTTCGTCAATGCTTGTATCGGTATATTATATTTTTATTTTTAGGAGGCCAAAACAAGGATATTTTTAATGCAACGAGCAACTTATAATTAGTAATAATTTTTTGTACCGAAAAATGGATAATGTAAAACCACTTGTTAGCATAATAGTTCCGGTTTACAATGCCGAAAAGACTCTGAGGCGATGTGTCGATTCTATAATAGCACAAACGCTTAAGAATATAGAAATAATTCTTGTAAATGATGGATCAACTGATGGTAGTCCTGATTTACTTCAAAAATATGCTCGGCACAAAAATGTAAAGATTATCGATAAACCGAATGGGGGTTTGTCGAGCGCTAGAAACCTAGGGTTAGACAATGCTTTTGGCGAATTTGTTGGATTTGTTGATTCTGACGATTGGATACAACCTGACATGTATGAGGAACTATACCAATCAGCCCTACAGAACGATTCTGATATCGTGCTTTCAGGACACTACAGGGTTTCAGGTAACGATATAACTGAGTATCCGTTAAAGCTTGAGCGGAATTTATTTGTTGATCAGGACATTGTTTCATATATCCTAATTCCGATGGTGGGCAGTGATATTCATGATAAAAATGACCTAGGTATAGAACCTTGTGTTTGGCGTAATATTTACAAAAGAGAGGTTATTGAGCAAAATAAAATACGCTTTGAATCGGAGCGAATATACATTTCTGAGGATATACTATTCAATATCGATTTTTTAAGCAATGCCAAAAGGTTAAGCATTGTACCGGAATCCTTTTATTATTACGTTCATAACACTGTCTCATTGACCCAAATATACAGAAAGGATAGGTTTGATAAGGAGTGTATCCTATATGAGCACATTATTGAAAAGTTAAAAACTATAGGCATTTATGATTTTTCCGCTAATCGTGCTCGTCGTACCTTTATTAGCCGAAGCCGAATGTGTATTATGCAAGAAGCCTATGGAAATAGGGAGAGTAGTATTTTTAAGCGTATCCGTAATATACGGAGAATATCTAAAACTGGCTTATTGGTTGAAGCTTTACGTAGTTATCCCGTGAGTAACTATCCAATAAGGTTGAAACTTGTTAATTATTGTATAAAATATCATTTAGCCGCATTGCTATTCTTAGTAGCATTTATTTTCTATAAACGGAAGTAGGGTATTTTAAAAAATAAATCAAGCAAAATAATATGGGATTTAAAAAATTGTATTTATGGTTGATTGTTTTTTACCTTTACTGGGTCTCTTTTGAGTGGTTAGTATTTTCGTTTTTTACAAACTACGCTTTAGTTCAACTCGTTAGGTTGATATTTGATTCTTTCCCATTACTTTTTTTCGTTTCATACTTACTTTTTTGGGAAAAAAAGGTTAAACTAATTCATCTTAACGTAATACTTATATATTTCTTACTGCTTACATTGCTTGTAGTGTCACATACATTCGAAAAAACATCACTTTTCCCAATCATCCCTTACTTTGGGGTAACCTTTCGATTTGTTCCTCTTTTTTTACTGAGTGGTTTAATCGACTGTAAAACCTATTGCTATTTTATCACTAATGTAAAAATAGTTTATATAGTTCACCTTGTTTTCTCTTTAATTGAACTGTTTTTCCGAACATTCTTTCTAAAAAACTTTCTTCCTCCTGAATCGTTTTTTAAAGGTTTTGTTCCAACTATTTTTGTTGATCCGGGAATTAGTTCCACATTTATTAACACCATTGATTTCTCTTTTTTTATAATAGGTTTAACCATTCTGTTACTATACGAGTACCGCAACACTCGCTTTAAGTGGATTGTTTTTGCGGTTTCATCTTTACTAGTTTTGTTTACATTTTCGGTGGCATCTGTAATTGTGATGTTTATTATAGGCCTATTCCTTATTAAGCAGAGGAAGTATTTGATTATAATTTTAGGTTTTTCATCTCTGTTTCTAGTACTTTTTAATCATAAAATAGTGTTCATATTTACCGGATTCCATTCGCTTCGCGAGTACTTAATTGTTGCAAACGAATATAATAGGGTTGGATATTTTACCAAACTATTGCCACACTTTTTTACTTCGAACCTTAAAGATATTTTATTAGGTTACGGGGTTGATCCTTTGGTGGTTGATGCAAAACTTAAGGCTTATGGAGATATACCAAAAATGTTAACTTTTGGAGCGAATAACCTTACGCTACTTAAAGATGTTTACTGGATATCTGTTCTGCTTACACAGGGAGTTGCTGGGCTTGGACTAATATTTTCGATGTTCTATTTGATATACCGTAGAGCAAGAATGTACTTGGTTCCAAAGATTTTTTTCTTTATAAAACTTTTGCTACTTGTAACTTTAGTTGCTGGTTTATTCAATCAGATATTTGATCTCAAGGGATTTTGTTTCTTTTTTTGGATAACTATAGGAATTATATATAAAAACGATGATTACAAAACGACTAAGAGTGCTGATTGTTGCGCATGAGTTCTCGCCTTCGCAGGGATCGGAATGTGCTGTGGGATGGAATATTGTGAAAGGGATTAGCCTGTACCATGATGTGACTGTTATTTATGCAGAATCTAATCATTTTAATACTTCAAATTACTCTAGGAGTGTTCGAGACTTTATCGATAGAAATCCAGATCTATCATTTAAGGCCATCCCTGTTCCTCAACCATTAATATCTAGGCTAATAGCATGGTTTAACAAGTTGGTTTCGTTTTCAAAATCAGGAATAGGCCTTGCTCCTCTGTATTTTATAGCTTACCGCCAATGGCAAAAGAAAGCGTACCGAGAGGCTGAGCATTTGTTGGCAAATGAAAAATTTGATATAGTTCACCAGCTAACCGCAATTTCGTTTCGGGCTCCTGGATATCTTCATAGGTCAAACTTGCCATTAGTCTGGGGCCCAAGCAGTGGAATGGTGAAAATCCCTTCAGCATTTTACAGTATTTTACCTTTTAAATATATACTTTATGAGCAATTTCGAAGATTATCTAACTATATTCAAGGATATTTATCGGTAAATGTCGCCCGCATGGCTCAAAGAGCTTCGGTTATATATGCAGTAACTGAGGATGATTATTATTTTTTTAGCAAGGTATCAGCTGGTAAGGTATATCAGATGCTTGATGTTGGAACATACACTAATAATTTTTCATTTGATTTTAGAAAACAAAATGAAAAGTTGCAAATTTTGTGGGTGGGGAGGATTGTTTATTCAAAGGCTATAAATCTATTAATTGATGCAATTCTAATAAATCCAGCCAAATTTAAAGTCGTTGAGTTTATTATTGTTGGCGATGGACCTTTGCTAGAAAAGTATATGCAATTATCACAGCAATACCATTTAGATATGATTAGGTGGAAAGGGAATTTACCGCACTCTGAGGTTCTTGAACTTTTTAAAAGGTCCGATTTGCTTGTTCACACTAGCATAAAGGAGGCCACTTCAGCAGTTGTAATGGAGGCTCTTACTTATGGCTTGCCCGTAATATGCCACGATGCCTTTGGAATGGGTATTGCTATAAACGATACCTGTGGTATTAAAGTTCCATTAAAAACGCCTCAAATTAGTCGAGAGGGTTTTTATAATGCCTTAGTCTCATTTATTGACAACCCTGATATGTTAAATAGACTAAGAAAAGGGGCAATTATCCGTGCGAAGGAAATATCATGGGAAGCTAATGCTAAAAGAATTGCAAATGATTATTGTAGCATTGTTGAAGGGAAATTAAAATAAACTTTATGGTTATTTATTGGCAAAAAAAGTTTAATATTGTGTAAAAGTAGTTTTTTTGTTAAAAAGTTTTATTATGCGAATATTACAAATTAATAATACACATTACATAAAGGGAGGGGCTGATCGTGTTTATTTTAATACTATAAATTTACTTAAGAGCAAAGGCCATAATATTATATGCTTTAGTTCAAAAGATGATTCAAACGAACATAGCCCTTACGCCAATTATTTTATATCAATAAAGAACGCTCGGAAATTGTCTTTCATAAAAAAAATTATTTCTAGTTTACGCTATCTTTATAATAAAAGGGCTTTTAGAAATTTAGAATTTTTAATAAAGGAAACAAAGCCCGATATTGCTCACATTCATTTATTTTATGGTGGCTTAACAACTTCTATTTTGAAGGTTTTAAAAAAATACAAAATCCCTATAGTTATAACAGTTCATGATTATCGTTTATTATGTCCTGCTAATGCATATCTGAATTCATCAAATCAAATTTGTGAAAAGTGCAATAATGGTTTTTATATGCAATGTGCTATAAATCGATGTCTTGAACATAACTTTTTTTATAGCCTAATATTATCTATTGAAGCATATATTAGAAAATATTTTATTAAGCCGCTTCATTATATTGATCATTTTATATTTGTAAGTAAATTTTCAATGGGTAAACATTTAGCAGTTGATAAAAATTATGGTTTAAAATCATCCCATATTTATAATTTTTCTCCTTCAATAACTGAAAACATTGGAAATTATTCGAAGGATAATTATTTACTTTACTTTGGAAGGTTATCGAATGAGAAAGGAATATTTACTCTATTAGAAGCAGTCAAAACTACATCGTATTCGTTAATAATTGTAGGCACAGGTCCCTTAAGTAAAGATGTTGAATTATTTTGCAAAAACTATAAGAATTTATCATATCTTGGATATCGTAAAGGAACAGAATTAGAATCGATAATAAAGGGTGCATCATATGTAATAGTTCCGTCTGAATGGTATGAGAATAATCCAATGACTGTTATCGAAGCTTTTTCTTTTGGTATTCCTGTTATTGGTGCAAATATTGGTGGAATTCCAGAAATAGTCCAAGATGGTTTTACTGGTTTTTTATTCAAATCAAGGGATATTAACGATCTTACTGCAACTTTGGTTAAAGCGAAAAATATTTCCCATAATGATTACTTTTTAATGTCTAAAAACGCACATAATTTTGCCTTAAGTAATTTTTCATCAAATTATCATTACAAAAAGTTGATGGATATTTATTTAAAACTATTAAATAATGAGAGGTATTACAATAATCAACAAAGTTATTCATCGTTTAGGTAGAAAGGGTTATAAAATTGATACCCAGTTAAGGAGGAAGGATATTTTAATAGTTTCCATAACAAAAATTTTTGAAATTTTACGTGGAACATGGTTGCGCTTTTTTTTGGGAAGCTCAAAGGGTATTATTTTTGTAGGTAAAGGAGTAAGGATTAGGCATAAGAATCACCTACATTTAAATGGAACAACTTACATTGGTGACAATGTAGAAATAAATGCTCTTTCTAGAAAGGGAGTATACATTGGTTTAAACTTTTCAATACACCGAAATTCTATTATCGATTGCACAGGGGTTTTGCGCAGTTTAGGAGAGGGGTTAATTATTGGTGATAATGTAGGAATTGCTCAAAATTGTTTTATTCAAGTTCGAGGAATGGTAAAAATAGGAAATAATGTTATTTTTGGACCAGGTGTTTCGATTTTTTCAGAGAATCATAATTTTTATAATATAAACCTTCCAATATCAGTCCAAGGTGAAACAAGGAAAGGTGTTACTATTGAGGATGGGGTTTGGCTTGGAGCACGCACAATTGTACTTGATGGTGTAACTGTTGGTAAAAATAGTATTGTTGCAGCTGGCAGTGTTGTTACTAAAGATGTACCAGCATACTCTATTGTAGCTGGTATTCCAGCTAAAGTAATTAAGTATAGAAAGTAAGTTTATTTTTTAATAATCACTTTAATACAATCTTAGATTTTCATTGCAAATGCAACTTTTAGGGGAGTTAATTTAGGAGTGTAAGAGAAAAAACTAACTTTTCAAGAACGGGGAGAAAGGTTTTGAGCTTTCCCCCTTCGTTCCTGACGGTTAAGTGGCTATCTTCGCCCCCTAAATCTCCCCAGAAATAAGTTGCTGGATGAGACACCTAACCCAGGAGCAAAGGTACACCATTTCGCAAATGCTAGAGGCGGGGTACAGGAAAAGTGAAATAGCCAGGACCATCGGGGTGAGCAAGAGCACGGTAACCCGAGAGGTCAGGCGCAACGCCGATGGGCGCAGCGGGGCATACCGCCATGCGCTTGCCCAGCGCAAGGCCGAGGATCGCAAGCGGTCAAAGCCCCACGCGGTGGCGCTGCCCCCCGAGGCGAAGGCCTACCTGGAGCAAAAGCTAACGCAGGATCGCTGGACGCCCGAGCAGATATCGGAGCGGGCCAAGCGGGAAGGGGGTATCCGCGTGTCCACCACGACCGTCTACCGCCACATCGCTGCGGACAGGAAGGCTGGCGGTACGCTGCATGAGTACCTGAGACGGGGCAAGCCCTACCGTAGGCTCACGGGCAGGCACACCGATGGCAGGGGGAGCATTCGCAACCGCCGGGACATCAGCGAGCGGCCGCCCGAGGTGGACGCCAGGGTTCGCTTTGGCGACCTGGAGGTGGACACCGTCATCGGGGCAAACCACCGGGGGGCGCTACTGACCCTCATCGACCGGCTTTCCGGGTACCTCTGGATCCGGAAGCTGGAGGGTAAAAACGCTGCCGAGCTGGCGGAAAAAGCCCTCCAGGCCCTCTTGCCCTGGAAGCCCTGGCTGCACACCATCACCGCTGACAACGGCAAGGAGTTTGCTGAGCATGAGGCTATAGCCAAAGAGCTGGGAATTTTGTTTTACTTTGCCAAACCATACCATTCCTGGGAGAGAGGGGCTAACGAGAACGCCAACGGGCTGATCCGCCAGTTCTTCCCCAAGAAAACCCGCTTGGATACCATCTCTCACGAGCAGGTCTTGTGGGTGGAGAGGCTGCTAAACAACAGGCCCAGAAAGCGTTTAGGGTTTTTAACCCCAAAAGAGAAACTAGAGGAATTATTGTTTAACAAAATAGTTGCATTTACAGTTTAAATCTACCAATTAAATTAATTTATGAGAAAAAAAATTTACATTGCAGGATGTGGAGGAATGCTTGGAGAAGCATTCTATAAACAATTTAAGACTGATTACGATCTTAAATGCACTGATATTGATGTGAATGAGGAGTGGCTTTCTTATCTTGACTTTCGAGACTTAGAGGCATATTGGGAGGATGTGGTTAGTTTTATGCCTGATTATTTATTTCATCTAGGGGCGTATACTGACTTAGAGTTTTGCGAGCGTAATCCTGATGAAACTTACAAAACGAATACAATATCTGTTGAGAATGCTGTTTTTATAGCGAATAAGTTAGACATACCTATTTTGTATATAAGCACTGCTGGAATTTTTGATGGGAAAAAAGAATTTTATGATGATTGGGATATGCCAAATCCGCTTGGTGTCTATGCACGTTCAAAATATATGGGTGAAAGATTTGTATGTGAAAATGCAAAGCGATATTTAGTATGCAGAGCGGGTTGGATGATGGGCGCTGGTCCAAAGAAAGATAAAAAGTTTATTCAAAAAGTAATGAAACAATTAAAGGATGGTAAGAAAGAATTATTTATTGTTAATGATAAAGATGGTACACCAACTTATACTCAAGACTTTGCAAAAAATGTTAAATATTTACTAACTAAAGAATGGTGGGGGTTATATAACATGGTTTGTGAAGGTCAAACAAGTAGACTCGAGGTAGCTAAAGAACTTTTATCCATACTAGATCTTTCAGGTACTGTTAAAATTAACGAAGTTACTAGTGAATATTTTAAAGATGTTTACTTTGCAGATCGTCCACCTTGTGAAAGATTGATAAATCGAAAATTAAATATTCGAGAAGCAAATCTAATGCGAGATTGGCGAATTGCTCTAAAAGAATATATTTCTGTTTATTATAAAGATTATTTATAGCTTAAATCTACCTATAATTAAAATGAAAAGAATTGCAATTATTGGTTCTCACGGGTTATATGCAAAATATGGCGGTTGGGACCAGTTGGTTAAGAACCTAGCAGAGTTAAAATCAGAGGGGATAAGTTACATTATTTTTAATTCTTCAGATACTCCCACTGTTGATTCAGTTCCTTCAAATGTTATAGTTAAAAAGTTATGGTTTAAGGCATCTGGTTTTCAGGGGCTTTTTTTTGATTACTACTCGATTTTGTATAGTTTTTGGAAGGTTGATACTATTTTATTATTAGGAGTACAAGGTATACCTTTGATACCTATTACAAATTTGATTAAGCATGTTAATGTGGTATCAAATGTTGGTGGAATTGAATGGGAGAGACCAAAATTTAGTTTTTTAGCAAGGTTCTACCTGAGGTTTTGCTTTAAACTTAGTTTTTTGTATTCGACTACTGTAATTCTCGATAATGCTCATTACAAGGTTTTTATGCCTAAAAGAGTAAAGTCTCATGTTAAAGTTATTCCTTATGGTGGTTTCATTGATGAATCATTAGATGTTACTCATGAACAATTACTTAAATATCCGTTTTTGATTGATGATTATTTTCTCTCAATAAGTCGTTCTTTAGAAGATAACAAGCTTGATGAATTATGCGAGTGTTTTACAAGATTAAACAAAAAATTAGTTTTAATTTCAAATTTTTCTAAATCAACATATGGAATAAGCGTTTACAATAAGTACAAAAAATATAACAATATTATTTTAATAGATGGTTTATATGTTAAACCTGAACTTGATTTGATTCGCCGAAAGTGTAAAGCCTATATACATACACATACACTTTGTGGTACCGCTCCTTCATTAGTTGAAATGATCATGACAGGTAAGCCTATTATATCAGTAGATATTCCTCAGAATCGTTATACACTAAATAGTCAAGGTATATTTTACACTAATTTTGATGAATTATTTATTATTTTGAATGAAACTGAAGATTTTAATAATTTAAAGCCTGATGTTAATCTCAAAGAATTGTACAACTGGAAAAGAATTGTTCGTGAATATGAGGCTTTATACTAAATACTTATATTTTTCTTAGATTTATATGATAAGTTTGATAATAACTGGCTATAATGGATTTGTAGGCACTAATTTTATCCGAATGTCTAATCATATTAATATTTCAGGAGTAAATTTATTAAACCAAAAAGTTGATAAAATTAATTTTAGTAATATAAATTCCGTTCTTCATTTAGCAGCCTTAGTTCATCAAATGAAAGGAGCGCCCGAGGATGAATATTTTAAGGTAAACAGGGATTTAGCATTTGAGGTTGCTAAGCGTGCCAAGGAACAAGGCGTTAAGCAGTTTGTACTTATGAGCACTGCCAAGGTATATGGTGAATCGGACTATAAAATAACTTATTACAACGAGAACTCGGCATGCATGCCTTCAGACCCTTATGGAAAAAGTAAGTATGAAGCTGAAAAGTTAATTAGTAGCCTTGAAGATGAAAATTTTAAGGTTGCAATTGTCCGATCTCCACTTGTTTATGGACCTGGCGTTAAGGGTAATATGATTAGCCTTATCAGGTTGATTGATAAATTTAGAATACTTCCCTTTAACAAAATAGACAATAAACGCTCAATGGTTTATATTGGTAACCTTGTTGCTTTATTAAATACTATAATTGAGCGTCAGGCATCCGGCATTTTTATAGCAGGGGACAATGCACCTATATCGACAACCGCTTTGGTTACATTAATAGCAAATGAGTTAGAAAAGCCTTATTATCTTTTTAAACTACCAAAACCTTTTCTTAAGGTATTGGAATCAATAAAACCAGAATTGGTGAATCGTTTATTTGGATCTTTAGTATTAGATAGTACTAATACATTCCATACACTAAATTTTACGCCGCCATACTCAACAAAGGATGGAATTGCTGAAATGATTAAATGGTATAAATCGCAATACATTTAATGACATGGAATATACGATTGGCTTATCTATTGTTTTATTTATTCTATCAATTTTATTAACTTTATTAGTTAAACATTTTACTATTCGTAAATCAATCCTAGACCTTCCCAATGAACGTAGTTCTCACTTCCTACCAACCCCTCGCGGTGGAGGAATTGCCATTGCCATAACTTGGTTTTTAGCGATCACTTATCTTTATATAAGAAAGGATATTGATTCTACACCCTTTTTTGCACTGCTCTGCGGCCTACCCATTTCGGTAATTGGTTTGGTGGATGATGTTATTACCATTTCACCTAGGGTGCGCTTTTTTGTTCAAGTTATTTGCGCTACAATTGCAATTTTTTTGCTTGGTGGATTAAATATTATAAACATTGGGTTTCAAGTAATATCTTTTCCATATCTTTTTAGTATAGTTGCTGTTTTTGGAATAGTCTGGTTTACAAACCTTTTCAATTTTCTCGATGGGATTGATGGTTATATTAGCGCGGAGGTAATTTTTATAGGTTTTGCATTTTTCCTACTTTTTGGGGAAGTTCCCCCAGCACTGCTGGCAGTTGTAACTGCTGGATTTTTAGTGTGGAACTGGCAACCTGCTAAAATTTTTATGGGAGATGTTGGAAGTACTCTTCTGGGTTTTACTATGGGGGTATTTGCAGTTTACTACCAAAATGAGGGTGTTGCTTCTATTCTTATTTGGATTATGTTAACATCGCTTTTCTGGTTCGATGCAACTTTAACTCTTTACCGCAGATGGCGTAATAATGAAAAACTTTCACAAGCTCATCGGAAACATGCATATCAACGCATTGTTCAAGCAGGTTTTAGCCATCAGAAAACAGTTTTATATGGAATATCGATTAACTTTTTAATATTATTGTTAGTGTTAATTGCTATTAAGTATCCTGAATTAACATTGGTAATGTTATTAGTAAACCTTTTACTTTTGTATTACATTGTAAGATTGGTTGATCAAAAATTTCCGTTTCAAAAATATAAGTAGAAAGATAAATGTATAATTGTCCTAAATATTAATGTTTCTCTTTTATAGTCACATAAGATGAGTGAAATGTAAGTCCTATAATAATTTTTGTTTATCTCTCTAAGTAAGTTAGATATTTTACTTAAAAATATAATACCTGCCCCTACGGGCGATGATTTGAAGGTTTCTTTTTTCATTGGGCATTGCCTAATGTTAGCATAAGTTGGGCTTTCAGCCCGAGATATCATAATAATATCACTCCTTTTAACCTGCCCTTACAGGGCGTGAATATGAATGATTCTCTTCTCATTGGGCGTTGCCCAATGTTAGCATGAGTTGGGCTTACAGCCCGTGGAATCGTAACCGAATTTAACAACCAATAAAGTAATCGTACTACAGAAACAGGTCAATTTAACCCAACACACAGTGCTGGGAAATGTGACTATAACAGGATATTGCGCCCCTTAGGGGCAGGTTGAGTTAACCCAATGCACCGCGTTGGGTAATGCACAATAATAAAATATTAATGCACCCTGAAAGGGCAGCTCGATTGAATCTACCGCAATACTTTAAAAATCGAATAACAGAAACATAAATTGCCCCGAAGGGGCAAGTATATCTAACCCAACGTATCGCATTGGTATAGAATAACAGAAACACAAATTGCCCCGTAGGGGCAGGTCAATCTAACCCAACGCACCGCTTTGGGTAATGCATAGTAACAAAATAATAACGCGCTCTGATAGGGCAGGTATATTAATCTTAACGTTTTATTGTTTGAATAATTATCTGATTTTAAGATAAAGGTTATGAAGAACATTAGCTTGAAAACTATCTACCTTTTTTCATTAGCGCTTTTGGCTATAACAATACCCATTCATTTTAGAGTTTCGCTTTATGCTTTAGCTTTTGTTATTGTTATGGGGATAATATACAACATCACCAGCAAGATTTATTTTAAAGGAATATTGAGTAATAAATTCAATATCTTGCTTATCCTATTTTGGGTAACAAATCTCATTAGTTTATCTTATTCGGCTGATTTGAGTTATGGCTTAAATAAGATATTCAGGATGGCATCAATTTTTATCTTACCATTATTTATAACATTCGATGTTGATAGTAAGAATAAAAGAAAAATTGCAATAGCCTATATTGCTTCTGTAACCTTAGTTTTGGTTTTCTTTTTATTAAGGGCATTCTACCATTCATTAACAATGGAGAATGGAGATTACGTTTTTAATTTCCATAACAATATTACATCATATGGTAGTTTCTTTTACTATCAGGAGTTTGTTAATCCACATCACCCATCATACTTTGCCATGTATTTAACGCTTGCAACGGTTTTTGTATTAAAATTCTATAAAGAGGCTAATTCCGTTAAAAATAAAATCTTACTCATAGTTTTGTCCCTATTTTTAATAGCTGGAGTTGTGCTAACCTCATCGCGAGCAGGTTTGTTAACTTTAGTTATAGTGCTATCGGTAGACATGTTTTGGTTGTTGAACCAGCGCGGTAAAATAGTAGGTTTAATTTCAGCGCTTCTAATAATTCCGGTAGCTTTATATTACCTATCGGATAACCCAAGATTTAAAACTATAACCACTTATGTTAAAGCAAGTGTAGAAAATAATACCCAAATAAAAGATGAATATGAGAGTTTAGTTATGATTCGAGTAAAAATGTGGCCAATTATATTAAAAGATTTAAATATAAAAGAGATACTATTGGGTGTAGGCCTTGGCGATACCAATCAGCGCTTTATTCAAGCCTACAAAAACAATAATTTAGAGTATGCTGCCGCTACCGAGCTAAATGCTCATAACCAGTATATACAAACACTCGTAAGCACTGGTATTTTGGGTTTATTGCTTTTATTAACAATAATTGGCTATGGTTTTTGGTTTGCCTATAATAACAGGGATATGTTACTTTTTCTTTTCTTTACTATAATTTCCGTAAATTTCATTTTTGAGTCGATGCTCGAAAGGATATTTGGAGTAATATTCTTTACATTCTTCCTGTTATTTCTTAGTACAAAGCCCCAGAATCAGAATAAGCAAATGAAGTAATTGAAATAGAATAAGTATTAATTAATGGAAAAGGGGGCATAGCCCCCTTTTTTAATAGTTTTGTTTAAAAATTAAATCTATAAGTCTTTTTTTGTATTGCCATATCAAAGATGTAATAAAGCCTATTAGTGCAAAGTATATTCCTATTATTGCATACTTTGAATATGGGTTTTCGGCTTTTGAAAGTGGGGTAAAGTCTTGAACTATTGTTATGGGTTCATTATTGATATTTAAATCCCTTTCTAGTATTAGTCTTTCCCTTTCAAGCGATAATTTTTGATCATGGTATAATTTTCTTTCTTTTTCGTTCAAAACAACCATTTGGCTAGCATTGGCCTTTTGCATTTTAGGGATTTCAAAGTATTCAACTTTTTGGAGGCTATCCAGTCGGTTAATTTCTCCTTCTATTTTTTCAATTAGAATTTTATTTTGTCTAATGCGTTCGTTATTATTGTCAATGATAAACTTATTTTTATAAATGTAATTCTTAATACCATTACGAACCTGATCAAAAACATTTTCATCATAAACTTCCAAACGAACCACAAAGTAATTGTCAAGCCTTTTTATTGTGGTGTCCTTGGGGTTATATTTCTGTTTATAATCAAAATAATCAGGTAAACCATCTCTGTTGATATCTATAGCGTAAAAGGCATTGATCGATTTAATATCTTTAACCCTAGATAAATCGATGTCTAGGTAGTTTGCAGCAATGGAATAATTTTTTTGTATGAATATATCGTTTAAAAGATTTACTGAACTTACCAAGATGGTGTTACTTGTTGAATTAGATATGGCAATCATTTCCGATGAGTAATATCGTTTTGTGTTTTGATAGAGCAAATAGGCAATAATTAACCCAATAATGCTAAAGGTTAAAATCCAAAGCGATTTTCTTACTAAAAGAAGAAGAAAGTTAAGGATTAAGTTAAGAAACCACGTGAATCCTCTTTTTACGCTTTGCCCCATTCTATTGAAAAGTTCAAGCAAATCGATTTCATCAGTTGTTTGCTTCTGCGTGTTTGGTTCGTTGTTCATATTGTATAAGTTTAGTTAGTTTAACGTTCATTCAAAGAACAAAAATATTACTTTTGGGCAAAATTTTTAGGAATGTTGAAAATTTTAGTTACAGGTGGGGCAGGTTATATTGGTTCCCATACCGTGGTTGAGCTTATTAATGCTGGATTTGAAGTAGTTATAGTAGATAACTTTTCAAACTCTTCACCTAAGGCAATTGATGGCATTGAAAGGATAACTGGCACTCGTCCCAAGCTTATTGAGGCCGATTGCTCCGATTTAATAGCCATGCGAAACCTCTTTTCTGCCGAAGGCAATATCTCAGGTATCATTCATTTTGCTGCTTTAAAAGCAGTTGGCGAGAGCGTTGATAAACCACTTGATTACTACCGGAATAATTTACTATCAACTATCAACATGATGCAGATGCTCAAGGAATTTGGCGGTAAATATATGGTGTTCTCAAGTTCCTGCACGGTTTATGGTCAGCCCGATGTTTTGCCGGTAACCGAGCAAACTCCCCGTAAACCTGCGATGTCGCCTTATGGGAATACAAAAAGGGTGGGCGAGGATATTATTCAGGATACCGTTCGCTCAACTAATGGAATTTACGCCATTGCATTGCGATATTTCAACCCTGTAGGGGCACATCCATCGGCTGAAATTGGTGAGCTGCCATTGGGTAAGCCCGATAACCTGGTCCCTTTTATTACTCAAACGGCTGCTGGTATTCGTGAGAAGTTACAAATCTTTGGAAGCGATTACAACACTCCCGATGGCACTGCCATTCGCGACTACTTTCATGTGGTTGATTTGGCTCGTGCACATGTACTTGCCTTACAACGAATGATTGAAGGAAGAAGTAAGGAGCCCTATGAGGTGTTTAACGTTGGTGCCGGTCGAGGTATTACCGTTTTGGAAATTGTAAAGGCATTTGAGAGGGTTACCGGCGTAAAACTCAACTACGAGATTGTAGGCCGCAGAGCCGGCGATATCGAGAAGGTTTGGGCCGATACCACCTTGGCTCAAAAGGAGTTGGGATGGAAAGCCCTAAGCACACTTGAAGAAGCGCTGCTTACCGCCTGGAACTGGGAGAAGAAGGTGAGGGGGATGTGAGGATAAAGGATAAAGGATAAAGGATAAAGGATAAAGGATAAAAGATAAAGATAAAGGTTAAAGAGCACGCCCCGCACTGCGGGGTTAAAG
>Ga0209409_1002120_pt1 | contig 15361 bp, 9 predicted proteins | sample AD_JPNMR1_MetaG_FD_184424 | JGI IMG/M metagenome (GOLD analysis project Ga0209409, IMG submission 184424) | Active sludge microbial communities of municipal wastewater-treating anaerobic digesters from Japan - AD_JPNMR1_MetaG (SPAdes) (version 2) | ecosystem: Engineered > Bioreactor > Anaerobic >...
TAGTTGTTGATTTGAAGTGTAAAGATAATGAATATCAGTGAATTATACAAATATTTTAATAACTATTTTTTGAAAAATATACTGTAATTTATCCCTTTTAAAGTAGGATACTTTGCGGATAATCATTATAATTTTTATCTTACATTTATTTTCATTTTTCCACCGCCAAATTTTACAATATAACTTTTGGTTTTGCTTTTTATGTAAATATTTTTATCAAAATCAACAACCCTTATTTTGCTGATAACCTTAATAACAAAACAAATCCTCCCAAAAAGTTAACCACCGTCCTGTCGGATTTGCAATCTGACAGGATTATTTGCGGATTTTAAATCCGCTATTAAACCAGCAAAGGATTACAAATCCTTTGTGACAGAGAACTGCTTCCCCAGCCCGATTTGTTCGTAGCGCGGGTGGCAGCATCGTACCAACCTAAACTGTAATCCGTACTCAATGTCGCATCAGTGGTCCCATCACTTTTCTTTACAGCATTCACTGAATAAGGGAATGACATAAAATGCCATTTTGACGTTTGGTCGAAAGTAATTTTTGTTCTGACACCGCCATTTATCGTCAAACTGCATCCGTTTTTGTAAAATTCAGCCGCAGCGGTGGAAGTTTTGCCAAATATCATCCGGTTCAGTTCCAGAGCAGCAGTTGAATTGGTAGAAGACAAAAAACCTACGGCACCCGCCTTTAACTGAATATCGGCTGAAGATTTTAATTTTCTCTGTTCAATTTTCAGTGAATCGGCTACAATAAAATTATTTGCTACATCTACTTCCGCCTGTGCATTGGAACGATTCAACCGCAAAACACCAATGACATTGGTCGTGCCCTGCGTAGTCTGGTCAAAACGTATAGTTCCCAAATTCTTGGTCGATTCATCTCCTAAAATATATAATTATTTCGTTTCAAATATTAATTGTAATATTATATCGCCACTCGAATAATCCGTACTTTGATATTCGTAGGTTTTATCAGCCTTTGGATCTCCTTTCAGATCAAAATCTACATCTCTAAATGTATAGGACATTTTTTCTATTGCCGATTGTGTTTCTGCACTATTTCTTGTTTTGAAAACAACGTTATCTCCACCTGTTAGAATTGTCATCGAATACAAGTTTTTTACCCAAAGGGTTGCATCAATATAAAATTCACTTCCCTTGTAGATAACTGGTTTGTCATTTTCATCCTTTTCTTCAAACTGATTAATGTATTTCTCATTGGAATGAATTTTTATACTTCCACGAACAAAATTATAGACAATTCTTTGCGTTTTTTCTGAAATTTGGATAGTCGGCAAACATGTACCAAGAGGATCTGGAGGATATTCGTCACGAGTTTCATCTGAAAAATGCACATTTACAACATAAGAGGAATCGTTGATTTCACTTCTATGGCTACTATAATAATTCACGGTATGAGAAACTATAGTTGAACGGATTGGTGCCTTATGAACTCCTGAAATCACAAATCCATATTTGGCATTCTGGCTAAAAGTATGAACAAATAAATTATCTCCATCGTTACCTGCAACCCATCCACCTATAAGATTTTGAATATCAAATACAGGAGTAGCTGTCAATTCAAACGAAGCTTCAAAATCGGTATTCCAACTAAAAGTTGACGGATTTGTTTTGTTAATGAACAAAAGAAAACACAAATTCTTTTTTTCTTTTGTAGCTTTTTCAGAATGTGCTTCGATAAAAATATTGTAATTAGTTGAGTCCGAAATATCCACATAAACGGTTTGTTGTTGGGTATCATCATATCTCCCATAATAAACTTTGTAATTTTCATCAGGTTTATGAGAACGTTTATAATTGACGACAACAGCTCTGTCAGGAGTATTGTTGTAGAGCATAAGTATTTTTGTTGCCAGATAAGGGATATCAAACGTCATCTCGTCTTTTTGAGGAGTTTGGTTATTTTTATCGAATCTGTACACAATTTTATCCGAAAATTTTTTATATTTGCTTTGAGCAATAATATAGGAATATGGATTGGGACCATCAGGGATGTCTAAAATTGTGAAATTATTATTCGATCCTTGCAGAAGGTATTTTACAAAATTTTCGTATTCATCACCAATGTTCGATTTCAAATTCTTTTTGATATAACTGTCCAAATAATTGCGCCAATTTCCCAGCCACGTAGTTCCTTTAAGCAATGCGGCCGGGTTTAGTTTTTCACCCTCGCGATAGCTTCGCATGTAATGCAGAAAAGTGCCTGCCAAATAACAATAATAGATATTTCCCCACAGGTTTTGTGTCAAAATAGAGTAGTCCCAATAATCCCAGGAATTAGCAAGAAAATCATATATTGAATTGGATGATGTTCGTCCGTCCAGCAAGTATTGTTCCGATTCGCTGATGGGTATCGTATTTGCACCCCAAACCATTCTGTCAGAAAGATGAGCAGTGGCTTCCATCCAAAAGATATTTGATGGATTGGCAGAAATATAATAATCTTGTGTATAGTGCATATATTCATGAGCAAGTACACTTCTCAGTTTTGTCGGGCTTTTTATGTCACAATTGATGGTCAAGTAACCTTTGATCATTCCTAAAAGACCGACTACGCCATCGTTATCTTCCATTTTTTTGACATAAACCGTAAAATATTCTGGTACCGGCAAATTATTGGGCGATTCCTTGAAAGATTTCCTCACCTGGTCTAAAAATTCGCCAATATCCTGAAGGTAGAGTGGTGCATTTCCGCTATGCCACGGTTGTGGCGTTTGCTCATATTTTTCGTTCATCGTTTTAATATCTTCGAGCCGGTAGTAAACAATAATATTACCGCGTTGGTATTTTTCCCATTCTTTTTGTTGCGTTTCTTTTATCAGAGTCGGAATCACAATTGTTAAATGGTTAGTTTCGAAAAGAAGTGAGCTATCTTTTAAGCTGATATACGAATTGGCGTAATAGACCCATTTACGAGTTTTGTTGTCGAAATACATCGCCTTAATTTGTTCGATACTTTCATCATTGATCATTTTTTTATCAATATTTTTCAGTTTTATTAGAAGCGGGGTTTCAAAAGTTTCGGCAAAGCTGACGGTAACATCATAAGCGCTGCCTATATTCACCACACTGTCGGGTGGAGAAGGTGGATTATCGAGTTTTACAATAGTGAGACGGAAATCCTTATCATAGATTTTTTCCGGAATGGTAACTTCAATGCTGTCAATTTTCACTGTCTGTGATTGAGTTTCCACATTCACATTCTCGTCATACAGCACTTTGCCAAAAGGATTCACTTTGATGGTATCGCTCAAAAGCGGTTCGCAATTAATATCCTGTACACTACAACGATAATAAGCTGGCGTTTTAGGCGAGAGCACCAGTTCTTGTTGATTTACACTTACAAAATTTGCCTTCAAATCATTTTGCGACATATTTTCGGAAAGATCAAACCATGTGGTTCCGTCCGATGAAGCTTGCCATTTAATTGCTCCTCTAACTTTTAATGGTGGAACAAGCGTTACTATTTTATCTTCCACAATTTTTGAAGGAACATTATTGGAAGAAACCACATAAGAGTTTTTGTATTTCTCAGCAATCAATTCTTCTTCCGTAGCCAGTTGAAACGAAATGGTATCGGTAGTTACAAAATTTAAACATGGCAAACGGAACGGAGTTCCAGAAGATACATAAGTGTAAGTTGGCGATGAAGGATTGGTTACCTTACAATAATATTTGTTTTTAATGTTCTTATCATTAATAATTATGGTCAAAATTGGGTTAGGTGAATCACTTATAGCTTTATTATTTTCTGCGGAGATCCAATTATATTGGTTGGTAGTCAATGTGAAAGGTGCAATTTCTCGAATATCAATACGGAGGGTGTCGCCGATTGCAGTTTTAAATATTTTTTTCGATAGGTTTACTGGCTTTTGATTGCCAATACCATTTCTTAGTTGATCAGATACCGGCAAATCTTCAAAAGTAAAACGATTGTAAGAGAGCAACAGAGAAGATAGATTTTCATTTTCCAGCAAAGCTTTTGGTATACGATCTTTTATTTCGTTACTATCTAAAGCCAGGTAATTGAGCGTAGTAGGCAACATGGTAATGCCGGCAGGGAATTCTTTTATTTTATTTTTCCTGAACGAAATGTGTTCCAATTTCGTGAGCAGGCATAGTTCTTCAGGAAATACTTTTAATTGATTGTATGATAAATCGATATTATTAAGTGAAGGGAACGCCCCAAAATTTTCAGGTAATTCAGCAAGTTGATTATGATTGGCGTATAATGTTTTTAAATTTGTCAAGTTATTGATCGATCTTGGTAAAGAAGATAATTGATTGTTATTCAGATTTAATTCTACTATATTGTTCCAGTTGTCTATCTCGTCTGGCAAAGAAATAAATTTATTATTGCTGAAATTCAAATTTTTTATCAAACTTAAATTACCCAGCGAAGCAGGAATTTCACCGGTAAATTGATTGTTATAGAGATGCAATGTTGTGAGTTTGCTGCAATTGCCCATGCTTTCAGGTAAATTGCCCGATAGTTGATTGTCATTCAACGTCAAAGCAACGAGTTCTGTTAAATTGCCAATATTATCTGGTAAAGAACCACTTAACTGATTCTCATCTAAATGAATTTCAGTAAGTTGGGTTAAATTGGTGATTCCTGTTGGAATTGAACCTGTTAATTTGTTTCCTTTTAAATTCAAATAGGTCAGGTTTTTCAGATTGCCAATTTCATTGGGAATATTTCCGGTTAAATTTCCAGAATTTAAAACCAATCGCTGTAATTTTGTGAGGCTGCCAATGGAAGAAGGAATAGTGCCTTCTGCATGCATAGGAATTTCCAATATTTCCAGATTTACCAAATTACCAACATTTTCAGGCAACTGTGCTTTAAGTGTTCCTGCTCCTGCATAAATGCTGAGCGTTTTCAACATAGTTAAATTGGCTATAGAAGCTGGTAATTCACCATCAAATTGTCCCAATAAATCTAACATTTGAAGAGCAGTTAAATTCCCTATTTCTGAAGGAATACTTCCCTTATATGTAAAATAACTTCCATTGTTTAATTTTAAACTTATCACTCTTCCATTCATCATCAAAACACCCTTCCATGTACTTACAGGTTGTTTTAAGTCCCAGCCGGTGGAGCCATTCAATGAATTGTGTACAGCTACCAGTGCCAACGAATCCTGTATATCGGTTTTTAACGGATAAGGTGTCATGAAACAGGTAAAAGAAACATTCGTTCCAAATTTATATCCAACAGTGAACGTGGAATTATTATTTAGTACATAATAACCGTTGTACCGTCCACCCCAACCAAAATTAATATGGAACAAGCCATCGGTATCGTAGCCATCAAGAACTACTGCGTGTCCGGGATCGCCCGGAAGTTCAGCATAAGCAGGACGTCGGTTGTTAATTTCATTTATAATAAAATAAGAGTCTGTAAAGCCATTATTGAGATAATATCTAAAATAATCACTCATGGCTTGGGGGTAATCCGATCGAGAGGGAGTACTGCCGTAACTGCTTTCACAATAATTCATGTCCATTGCAATACCTACATGAAACGAAAGTTTTTTATAGTCTTCATTGGTTGGATTATCCCAATTGTAGGTCGTATTTCCAAAATCAGCACAAAGCTCTCCATAAGTGGGATGCGTATAACAATGTGAGCCAACACCTTTATCAGGATATTTGTAATAAGCCATAATTTGAACAAAAGCGGTTGCTACACAGCCCGTTGGACATCCTCCCACTTCCGGATGGCTAAATTGATTAAGAGATATGCCTGCTTCGTCCAGTAAAGGCGTCATAACAGGTTCTCCTGCTGAGGTTTTTTGAATGGCTGCTGGCTTAATTTGTAACGAATCTTCATAGAATTGAAGCAAAGAGGATAATTGAGGTGGAACACTATCAGCTTGAAATTGACCTTCTGGAGCATAACCTGCTACAGCAAAACGATTATTGTTTTGTGCAACAACAACAAATCCTTTTTCTACATTTTGAAAGACAAACACAGGCGTTGCTTTATAACTTGCTGATTGATAGCACTGTCTCAGCACAGGCTTTTGATAAACTTTTCCTGGAGCAAAGCGGGGAGCATTGGTTTTGAAAAAATCTTCAGCAAATTGTTTTGCACCTGTCGGATTGGGAGTTTCAGCAAAAATGGAGAAATTCATTGTTCCTGTTAATAACAGAATTACCAACCTATAATAAAATGAAATATGAGTTTTTAATATAAATTTTTTCATTGCTAATGTTTTTTAATGTTGAACGATAATTTTCTCCACTTTGTGGAATTGTTCAGTGGCTACTGAAACAAAATAAACTCCATCAGGTAAATAATGATTTACTGTATAACTCTCATCCGAAAAAGTTTGAAACATCAATACCCCTTTAACATTGAATATACGGATATTGGCATTGAGAGGTTCATCACTTTCTGGGAGATCAATATGAATTACATTATCTTTTACTAAAGTAGGATAAATATTCAGGCCAGGAATGGGTTGATGTTGTCCACTTGCTTTTCTGATGACTTTCATACTGAAGGAAGTAGTAGAATAACATTTGTTTTTATCGGTAGCTTTCAATGAAAATTGATCTCCTTTTGCAGGAGTAATTACCACAATATCGCCTGTCCCTATAACTTCACCATTTTGAATCCATTCGTAGGTATAGGGTTCTATACCACCTGTCACTTTATATCCGATTAAACCAAGCACTACAGGAATGCCTTCTGGTACTTCTTCGTCGAACAATACAACTACCTGCACTGGTTCATCCGCCTGTGGTGGTAAAGTCATTTTTACAACGGTTTGAGCTTGCAGAAAAGAGAAGCCAAGCGTTAATACAAAAAATAATATAAATCTTTTCATGATTTTAGTTTTTAATTGTTCATTGAAATAACCAATCGGAATCCTGTATTTTTACTTGTGAAAAATATTGTTGGATTACCTAGATAAGTACCATAACTATAGCCTGTAGGATTTATGTGTGAACGATATTTTACGTTGCAGGCAGAAAGTCCCCAAAATTCATCATCCTCAAAATTACCGCCTCTGACTACTTTTTCAGTTCCAGTGTCAGGTCCTTTGGGATCAATTTGTAAATCAGGAATTGTTAACACTTCATTTATAATGGGAAATCCATAATGCTCATCATACCAATCATTGCACCATTCACTGACATTTCCACTCATATCATAGAGTCCCAGTTCGTTTGGCAGTTTTTCTTTTACGTTATGTTTGGTTCCACCTGAGTTTAGAGAATACCACGCAACATCATCCAATGTGTTGCTTCCCGCATATTTATAATTATGTGTATTTTTACCACCTAAAGCTGCATATTCCCATTCTGCTTCCGTCGGAAGTCGAAAAGTTTTGCCCGTCGCTTGATTGAGTGCTGGTATAAATTCGCTGTTAATGGTGTTCCAGATGGTTTCGCTTACAGGTAAATCCAGGTTATTTGTTTCGTTATGGTCGGTATAAGGTAAACTTCCCTTTACTGCTAACCATAGTCCATTGGTAACTTCTGTTTCAGAAATATAAAAATCGCTGAGCTGCACCTGGTGCGGCAATCCAAAACTGGACTGTTCGCTGCTCCCCATTGTAAATATTCCGCCTTCCACTAAAATCATATTAAAAGTTACATTATTTACTTTAATAGAAATCTTCGTTGCACTTGCCTGGATAACTTTTATTTCTTTGGTTTTATTGCCAGCTTTGATCACAATAGTAGTTTCTCTTTGGAAGCTATAATTTGGTTCTGCACCGACTAGAAATCCGGTGTTTTTATTGCCTGAAGTGGCTGTAAGAGAAAGCCAATCGGCATTTTCAGTTGCTGTCCAGGAAGAGTTGGTTTTTACAACAATTAGGCTGGCATCTTTATCGCAGGTAAAGTGAATTTCTGATATGGAAACACCTAATGAATCGACCGTAACAATGGGTGGAGTATTTGGTTCTTCTGGATTACTCGGCTCTTCAGGATTATTTGGTTCCGTTGGATTTTCTGGAGGATTGGAAGTTGAACAACCAACAAAAAACAACACCAGAAAAAAGAAAAAAGTGAGTTTTGTTTTCATCAGAATATAATTTATTTTTTAAAGGTCTGATGGAACCCACATGTCTGACATATTATATTCATTCGTGTTTGTGTATGCACTACATGTGGGTTTCATGAGAATTTATCGTTAAAAGTTAATGGTTATTCTTTAACTATTTTATTGGTCAGCCAACCTTTATCGGTTTTTACTACTATGATATAAGTCCCCGGCTGTAGATTCCCAATCGGCAAAACTGTTTTTTCAGGATTTTCGGGCACCACATCTTTAATTACTTTTCCATTTAACGTTACTAATTGAATTGAATTCATCCGTATGGAAGGACTTTCAATCGTCAAGCTGTTTTTTGCTGGAACGGGATACATTTTCAACGTATAAACTTCGGGTGCAAGCAAGCCGGTAGTCATTACTGTTATATATTTAATTTCCGTGTAAGGAACTCCTTCATTTGTTCCCTTATGCCAAACCGTAGCCGTAACATCAAATTTTCCTATCGAATCGTATTTGTGTTCCGGTTCAAAATTCACTTCGGTCATTCCATCGCCAAAACTCCAGACAATGCTGTCGATAAAAAGCTTGGTCGATGGAGTAAATTTGACGGTTTCTCCCTGTATGATTTCGAGTTTATCGGCAACAAAACTGAAAAGTGCATGATCCGGCTTGTCGATACTGTCGGTTATCACCGGCGACCATACGCCGCGAGCATCTTTGAGTTGATAGGCAATTTGATGCCTTCCTTTTGGTAAATAGGTAAGTGGTACCGAATCGTTTATTGAAACAACATTCTCCATTGCTGCAACAGGAATGTTTTCAAAATAATCGGGTTCTTCCGAAAACCAAAGCCGATAACCTACAATTTTATTTTCTCCAAGTTGTGCAAATTTTTTCTCATCTTTTAAGAAGAACTGAGTTTGCACCATTGTCCAAATTCCCTTGTCATCTTTCCAGCGAACGTTGAAAGTATGCAAACCGTTGGGTACGTCATCTGTAGGAATAAGCTCTTCCCATAGATACGGGTTACTTGGAGTGAATGTTTTGCTTATTCTGTTTGTCGAGTTTGCGTCAATCCAATATTCAAGAGTTGTTAATTTCTTGTTTCCTTCACCCGAAATAGCTGATTGTTTGACAAAGAAGCGGGTTTCAATGGGCGACCAAACGCCGTACTCGTCCTTGAAACGGGCATTGAACGTGTTGACGCCATCGGGAATTCCGCCAACATCAATCAGTTCGTCCAAAGAAAAAGTAGTTTGTCCGTTCAAAACTCGCTGGGTTATGTTGGCAGAATTTCCATTCATCCAATATTCAAGAGCGGCAATTTTTTTCAAAACGCCCTGTCCCGCAGCATTGGTTTGCTTGAGAAAAAATCGGGTTTCAATGGGCGACCAAACGCCGTACTCGTCCTTGAAACGGACATTGAACGTGTTGACGCCATCGGGAATGCCTGCAACATCAATCAACTCTTCCCAAGTGAAAGAAGTTTGTCCGTTCAAGGTTCGCTGTGTTCTGTTGGTAGAATTTCCATTCATCCAGTATTCGAGAGCGGCAATATTTTTCAAAACGCCCTGTCCGGCAGCATTGGTTTGCTTGAGAAAAAATCGGGTTTCAACGGGCGACCAAACGCCGTATTCGTCCTTGAAACGTGCATTGAAGGTATTGACGCCATCCGAAAGTCCGGCGACGTCAATTAGTTCTTCCCATGCAAATGTAGTTTGTCCGTTCAATATCCGTTGCATTCTGTTGGAAGAATTTCCATTCATCCAGTATTCGAGAGCAGTAATTTTTTTCAGTTCTCCCTGTCCCAGTGCATTGGTTTGTTTGACAAAGAATCGGGTTTCAATGGGCGACCAAACGCCGTATTCATCCTTGAAACGTGCATTGAAGGTATTGACGCCATCCGAAAGTCCGGCGACATCAATTAGTTCTTCCCATGCAAATGTGGTTTGTCCGTTCAATATCCGCTGCGTTCTGTTGGAAGAATTTCCATTCATCCAGTATTCGAGAGCAGTAATTTTTTTCAGTTCTCCCTGTCCCAATGCATTGGTTTGTTTGATAAAGAATCGGGGTTCAACGGGTGACCAAACGCCGTATTCGTCCTGGAAACGTGCATTGAAGGTATTGACTCCGTCCGAAAGTCCGGCGACATCAATTAGTTCTTCCCATGCAAATGTGGTTTGTCCGTTCAATATCCGCTGCGTTCTGTTGGAAGAATTTCCATTCATCCAGTATTCGAGAGCAGTAATTTTTTTCAGTTCTCCTTGTCCCAGTGCATTGGTTTGTTTGACAAAGAATCGGGTTTCAATGGGCGACCAAACGCCGTATTCGTCCTTGAAACGGACATTGAAAGTGTGCAAACCATCCACAAGCGAAGCAAGATTGATTTCATCTTGCCATAAAAAAACACTTGATGCCGAAATCGTTTGACGGGTGCAATTTGCACTGTTTCCATCCGTCCAAAATTCTACAGTTTTAATTGAATTTTGTGAAAAAAATGGAGGTGAAATTGCAAGAAGTATGACAAGTATTACTATAATTCTTATTGTATTTTTCATTTTCGTGATTAGTTTTGAAAAATCTTATCAATTGATTATTTTTCAAACGAATATTAATGTCGGATAATTCCTGACACTTTGGCGATTGAGACTTTATCTATTTCTGGCTTCTACCGTCATTTTTACAGACAATTTTCCATCTTTCGTGCTTTCCGCATTGTTAATGGAAATAAATCGCGGTGCAAATGTTGGAACAAGAAAAGGGTTGTCCGTGCCATATATCCCGACTTCCTTACCATCGGTAGCAAGTGTCAATGCTTGTGTGCAAGTAGGTTTAATGTGATAGTTTCCATTTGCTGAATCTACAAATATATCACTTTCAGGCACCTCAAATATATTCCCCGTCATAACGAAAGTGATATTAGAAAAAGCAGGGCGAACAAATAAATTGTTAATAAACGTAAGGGAAGAGCTACCAACTATAAAACTGCTATTGGTGCTTAAAAATATCGAATTTTGAAATATTATATTGCTGAGTTCTCTTAAAAAATAATTACCGTTATAAGTTAAGACACAATTTTTTATCAACAAATTATTGGTTTTATTTCCACCCCCGAAATTACTGTTGAGTATGCAACGTTCTATCAGCACATTGGTAACCACCTCGTTCGCTCCTTCAATGTTGTTGCGGATAATGCAATCGCCCACATATACAAATCCAATCGGATTGCTTCCATTTTGAATTTCTAATGATTCCAGATTGCATCGGGTAATGGTTATCGAGGAATCCCGTACATAAACGCGTCCTTCAGTGCGAACTCCAGTCATGGAAGAGCCTTTGCTGTTTTTGGCAAAATATACTTTGCCGGTAATTTTTGTTATTCCGGTAGCAGCTGCGCTATCAGGATCATAGCCGGCGCCGATAATGGTTACTTTTTTAGAAAAAGTATAATCTCCATCCAATGGCTTTCCCGGCAAATAGAGTGTATCTCCATCCTGAATGTTGCTGATGGCAGTAGACAAAGTAGTATAAAACTGGGTTCTGCTTCCGTTTTGAAGCGCAAAAACGGTTTGGGCATTGGAAGAAAATGTGAATACGAGCATCATAGCCCAAACGACAACAAAGAGTAAAGTTAACTTTTTCATAAGATAATTTTTTATTAAAATGAATGAATTTGTTTTTGGAAAATTTTTTGTAGAATGATAAAGATTAGAGATTTTGGATAAAATTGATTTTTAAATGATTTCTTTTATTCCTAGTGATAAGTTTGTATATTGATTTTTCAGTTATATAATATTCCTGAAAAAGCTGAAAGCAATAAATTTGTAGGTCTGTACCTGTCAAGTTTCACAAGGTTGTTTATTAAAACTTGGTCTTTTATTTTGTTGTAAATATACAACTTTATTTTTAAAAATGCAAGGATTTTTTTAAAAAATTTTCAAGTTTTAACATAAGCCCATTTTTCGACGGCCTGAAAAGGGGTTTTTACGCCCAGTTTTTTTTCACTTCGCCATGTCTTCTATAAAGCATGTAATATACGGGAAAAGCCATCAAAGCCTCATTCATTTCTTCTTTATTTGCGTAATTGTCTTTAAGAATGGTTCCCTTTTTAACTATGTAGATTCAACCAGCAAGTGCGAAATTAAAAAAATGTTTAAAAAACTCATTTTGGGGTAATTTAAAATCTAATTTTTCTCGAGGTCTTCGGTTTAGTTTGTACTGAATATTTTTGATGTCCTGATCCGAATAATCTTTAAATGAAGCCTTTTTAATACCTTATCTTCTAAATTGATGTATTTTTTGGCATAATATTTTTGACAATCTTCTGTAACGCCTTATTGACAAACATTGCAGAAGGAAATATTTTTATCCAACTTTGAAAAACTTGTTTGGTTCTGGCTTGTCCGGGTTAAGATATCATAAAGCTCCCAGTTATCCGTTCCAATTTTAGAAACTGCTTTCCATTTACCTTTTGTAACTGCTCTCTTATTCGAATGTTCCCAAAACTGGTATCCTTGTATATCTTGTTTACCTGTTAAAAATGCCTGTCTAAGACTCACACCTTCAAGCGGTTGAATTTTATTACCTTGATATGTAGCTGGATATGGAACTTTAACGAGATCAAGAATGGTTGGCATAATATTTAGAATATGCCCGCAGATATTAATAATTTTATTTAATATACAAATATAACTTCTAACAAAGAAAAAAGTTCTCAAAATGTAAATTTTTTCTCTTAAAACGTAACAAATTGATTTTAATATTTTTTTAATAGTTTAAATTTTTTCTTATGATCGTTTGAATTGTTTTTTAAGAAAGTTTAGTAAAGAGTTGTTAAAATATGTGAAAAGATTAGTGGTGTAAAGAATATTGAAAAGATAATAATTATGGAAGGAATAATAATAAAAGAAGAAGAAGAAGAAGAAGAAGAAAAAAAACTCTGTTTAAAAGTGGAGATTACCGGACTTGAACCGGTTACCTCGACACTGCCAGTGTCGCGCTCTAGCCAGATGAGCTAAACCCCCAAAGAATTGTTTTACATAAAACAGTACAAAGATAGGCAAGTTTTTAGAAATTATGCTTACTTTTGTTTAAAATTATTTTTAAATGACTTATGAGGAAAAATAATGGTTGATGATTCATTTTTGCTATCCATTTTTGATTGGATTGAAAATATCAGAAAGAGTTAAAAAAAGGTAATATTTTTATGTATTTGCAGAGAATAATTATTTGAGTATGAAATTGTAAGATTTTATGAAAGGGGCACAAATAATTTTGGGAATTGATCCAGGAACCACAATCATGGGTTACGGATTATTAAAAGTCACAGCATCTGATCCGGAGTTGATGGTAATGGGTGTGTTAGAATTAAAAAAGTATCGTCAGCATTATGTAAAATTACAGCAAATTTTTAAACGTACGCTTTCATTAATTGATGAATTTCATCCTGATTGCATGGCAATAGAAGCCCCTTTTTATGGTAAAAATGTACAATCAATGTTGAAGTTGGGTAGAGCACAAGGAGTCGCAATGTCAGCAGCTTTGTATCGAAATATTCCTATTACAGAATATGCTCCTTTGAAAATTAAAATGGCTATTACAGGAAATGGGAGAGCATCAAAGGAACAAGTAGCCGATATGTTACGCCGTTTTTTGAAAATATCACCAGAAAATATGTTGCCTCAACTCGATGCAACTGATGGACTTGCTGCAGCTTATTGTCATTATTTGCGGATGGGAAAACCTTTGCCTGAAAAAAAATATACCAATTGGAAGGATTATGTTGCTAAAAATGGGGAACGAGTTATTTTATCTACTTCTGGTAAATTTCAAAAGAAAGATTTTTAAGGAATCATTTTAAATGCTGTTTTCTAATTCCTGTATGCGTTGTACTTTCTGAATTTCAGGAATTCTTTTTAAGTTTTCACAAATGTTTTCTATTTCTTCTGTGTCATGGACAAAAAGTTGGAATTGAGCCGTAAAAATTCCATCATTTGTTGTTACATTCAGTTCGCTGATATTTGATTTGTAATTTTCTGAAATGACTTTTAAAATTTCTATTAAAATTCCTTTCCTATCAATACCTTTTATTTCAAGCTTTTCTTTAAAAGATAATATTTTGTGAGTTGCCCATTCTACCGAAACAATTCTTTCACCAAAATTTGTTTTTAATTTAACTGCAACAGGACATTGTCTCTTATGAATAATAATAGAATGGTCATCGTCAACGTATCCAAGAATATCATCACCAGGAATAGGATGGCAACACTCTGCCAATTTGTATTTTTTTCCTACGTTTTCTTCTGTCAATTTCAGAGTACCTTTTAAATCAATTTTTTCTTCAGTGGAAGTAACTTCGGCCTTTTTATCATTTGAAGTTGAAATAAAAGGAATTTTTAAATATTTGCTAATTGTTTTTTGAGGTTTTTTAGGTTTAAATACGATGTTCTTAATCTCATCAAGATTTAAAACACCTTTCCCTGCTTGATAATAAAATTCGTTTGGCTGTGTTAAGTTATAATGTTTTAGAATTTTATTGATATTTTCGTTACTTATAGACAGGTTAATTTCAGCAAGAATTTTTTCAGTCAATTTCTGACCTTCCAACATGATTTTTCTTTCTTCTTTTTTTAGATATTCTTCGATGGCAGTTTTTGCTTTTGCTGTAACCACATAATTTAGCCATTCTTGTTGGGGCATTTGTTTTTGAGAAGTAAGAATTTCCACTTGATCTCCACTTTGAAGTTTATAACTTAGAGGGACAAGTTTATGATTAACTTTAGCGCCAATACAATGCATACCCAATTCAGAGTGGATCAAAAAAGCAAAATCGAGAGCTGTAGCACCTTGAGCTATTGTTCTTATTTCTCCTTTTGGCGTAAAAACAAATATTTCAGAAGCAAATAAATTGAGTTTGAAATTATCCAGAAAATTAATGGCATCAGTATCAGGGTGTTCTAATAATTCTTTTATGGTTTTAAGCCATTTATCTAATTCTGTTTCTTCCGTTTCTTTTAATTTATATTTCCAATGAGCGGCAAGACCTTTTTCAGCAATCTCGTGCATTCTTTCCGTACGGATTTGTATTTCAACCCAACGTCCACCTGGTCCCATTACCGTAACATGAAGAGCTTCATAACCATTAGCTTTAGGAATGCTTAACCAATCACGGATACGTTCTGGATGAGGAGGAAATATTTCTGTGATAGCTGAATAAATCATCCAGCATTGATCTTTTTCACTTATTCCTTCTTTTGGCTTGAAAATAATACGTAAAGCCAGAATATCACAAACTTCTTCGAAAGGAATATTTCGGGTT
>Ga0209409_1002130_pt1 | contig 15285 bp, 8 predicted proteins | sample AD_JPNMR1_MetaG_FD_184424 | JGI IMG/M metagenome (GOLD analysis project Ga0209409, IMG submission 184424) | Active sludge microbial communities of municipal wastewater-treating anaerobic digesters from Japan - AD_JPNMR1_MetaG (SPAdes) (version 2) | ecosystem: Engineered > Bioreactor > Anaerobic >...
GCAAGGTTAACGAGTCCCATACCGTTTATTGTCTCACCTGATGCCGCTACAACCATTGCTTTGTATGACGAAGAGTGTTGGTAGGTGTCTATTCGCATTATTGTATAGCGCCTTGATGTGTATGTTGCGGCACTTGGAAGGGTGAGAGTAACATTGCCTGAGTTAGCGTTAATGATGTAGGTTGCATAGTTTCCTGCTGTGGTGGAAGATGTGATGGTGGATACAGAAAGGTTGTAGTTGCCGGAGATGGTGGGGCTGGAGATGGTGGGGGAGGTGTCGAAAACAAACTTGCCGGTTCCCGTAGCGCCAGTAGGAGTTACGCCTTCAATGGTGGCATGTCCTGAGATGGTGGGGGAAGAGATAGTCGGACTGGTAGCCCTTACCGGCGATCCAGTGCCGGTGGATGTAGTTAGGGTTAGGTTCCCGGAAGCATCGGATACAGGAATTTTCCCGTCTCCGGCTCCGGTAGTCTGCTTGATAGTGGTAAACGATCCCGCTGCCGGCGTAGAACCACCGATAGTAGCGTTATCGATCGTCCCGCCGTCGATGTCAGGATTGTTGATGTCACTGTTGTTAAACTGCTCGCGTCCTCCGATCGAGACTCCCATGGTGTCCTCCTATAACTGAGTGCTCTAGCTCAGGGTGCCGCCGGCGGCAACAGCCCGATACTCAGCGGCTACATTGCAGACCGTCTGGGCATCTGCCGCCCCGCCTGCAATCGTCAACTGGATCGCCTTACCCACCGGCAGATAGATGGGCGGCCCATCCCAAGAGAGCTGCTGCTCTGCGGTCAGGTTGCTCTTGGCCCCGGTAGTGCTGTTGAAAATGACCTGGGGCGTGGCATGGTCGGTCTGTACGGTGATATAGGTAATGGTGGCGTCGTCGGAGACGTTCACATTGGGTAAAGCCAGGGTGAGCTTCTCGACCATCACCGGCTGGGTAGTGCCGGTGAACAGGGTATAGGTCCCGGCGGCCTGTTGGAGATCAATAGTGGTGGTTTTGATCTGGAGCGTTCCAACACCGGTGGATGCCGGAATGAGGGCAATTGCGTCGGCGATGGCTTCCAGGGAATCGGTGCTGTTATCGAAATCACTGGTATCACCGCCGCTCTGTTTGGTCATGATAAGCGAAAGGATAGAGTTATCAATGACTTTAGTGGGATAGGCAGTGCCGCCGTCGGCTACGGCATAGAGATACTGCACATCGTTCTTGATGTCTTCGGTCTCTACGACGACGTTGCTCCAAACGCCGGTGGGCACGTAGGACGTGGTGCCGTGGATGGTGGCTGTGATGCCGCCCACTACCAGCTTGTACATATCCCCGGTCTGCCACTCGGAAGCCAAGAACTGATAGGCGCAATAAACCGAGCCATTGGCCTTCGCAAAGGTGGGCTGAGTGATGCCGACGGAGCTGAACGCCCCTCCGCCGGTGCTCTTTTCCATTACGGCGCTAATGCCGGTGATGTTGATGTCGGCGCTTGCTACAGCTCCGGCGTCCCGATCGAAGATGCCGATGTTGAAAAACTGCACGGCATTTTCTTCTACCGTCTCACTATCGGAGAAGGTGACGAGCATAGAGGCCGCCCCCCCGCCAAGAACAGTCTGCACATATTCGAGGCGTTCCAGCACCGACCCGTCGGCATTGGCGGTAACGGCGGAAGTTGAAACGGCATTGTCTGCGGTATTCTGTCCAAGATAATTTTTAGATACATGCAACATGGCGGCACCTCCTCCTAATTAACTCGTCCGTTGAGGATCGCCCTCAGTGACGTCTGGTCGGTCCCGCCATTAAGAATGCGCATCCGGGCGTACCCGGAGACAACGACGTCGAACCGCCAGGATTCGTAAGCTCCTGCCGCCATCGTGAAATAATCAGTATAGTCAATGTTTACACCGTCCCTGCTCTGGTCGATGTAAACGGTGCAGATCTGGGAGGCGTAGATGGTGCCGGTAAGATACCGGAAGTCTCTCATGGGCTGCCAGGTCCCGTAGTAGTGCTCGTTGATTACGACGGAGGCGCCGGCAGACTCTGCCGTCACGGTCTCGCTGACGATCAGTTTATTCGCCGCCACCGACACGATGGTGAACGTGGCGTTGTTGCCCGACTGAGCCGCCCCGGTGATCGTGATCTTTTCTCCCTCGGAAAAGGTGCCGGTGCCGATGTTCGTGGCGTTGATCGAATTGTCCGCCGTGGTGAAGGTCACGGCATTGCTGCTGAAGGTCTGCAAGGGATGCTCGCAGATCCAGAGCATGTAGGTCTTTTGGTTCTCTGCCATTTCTTTTACCTCTCTTTCTCCGCCTCTTATGGCGGGTCTTGTAATAACAAAAAAGCCGACCCCGAATTAACGGCAGTCGGCCTCTTGTCTCGTTTGCTGCCCTGAGTTTAGGCGCTTATGCAGGTGCGGCTATTTTCCTTTGCTTCTCTCCTTCCGCGCGGTCTCTTCCCGCTTGGCGATTCTGAACGGCTCCTTGAGGGCCGGATACGGTATCCCGAGGGTCAGACCCGCGATGTTGAACAGCGCGTCAAGTGTATCCTCCGCCGCCTCTCTCCTTTCCTTGGGCGTCTTGGCTGTCATAGCCTTCGTTCCTTTAACGGCGGCCTTGACAATCGTCTCCTGAACTCTGGCGATCGGCGTGTCGCCGCCGGAGGCCCAGAACCCCTTTCCCTGCGCCTGATCCGTTACCGCTTGCGTAATATCCCGCACTATCGGGATCGGCGAGGTGAGCCCCTTCAGTGCTGTTGCCCACCATTCATCCGGCCGGCGCCCGCGAAGGATGTCACGGATGGCGTTCCCTCCAGCATCGATTATATACGAAGAGACGACGAGATACAAGAGAATAACTTTGATCAGGTGCATCTTCGCGCCGAGGTCCCCGCGCTTGACCTTGGAGTAAGCCCGGAACAGCCCGCTTAGGTTTTTCTGGGTTTCGCCCATAAACATCGAGAATTGCTTGGATAATTCGCTTCCCCGCTGCCATCCCGACATGTGCTCCGGCCGGCTCATGCTCTGCGTCCGTTCGGTACAATAGTCGGCCCATTTATAGGCGGCCTTGAGCTGCTCGGGGTAGGTCATGTTTTTGATGTCCTCGTCGGTCATATCGAGGGCGTCTTTCATATCCTCGTTGAGTTTGCCTTCGCGGAAGGCGTCCATAGCCTGCTCTACGGCCGCCAGCATCCCGAGGTCCACGCCGAAGATGTCGATGGCCTGCGTCGCCCTCATGCCCAGCACCCCTATCCGAGTGATGAGCCCGGGCCGCTGTCCGGTGGCGGTCAGACCGGAGATGACATTGCTGACATCCTGGGAATAGCCGGCCTCCCGACGATGACGATACTCTGCGGACATCTGCCTGTGCAGTTGCCGGATCTGGCTTCTGTTGGTCCCGTACTGCGCGACGGCCTTTGCCAGATGGAACGGGTCCACATATATCAGATAGTTGATGGCGCCGTTGAACTGTTTCAGCATCGTCACGTAGTTTAGCCCAAGGGCGTACAGGGTGGTCTTGTTGCGCAGCCACGCCCCGACCCGCTCCCAGGTCGTGTCCCTTACCGGCTGATATATCTCGCTGATATCCTTGAGTCCCTGTTCGATTTCCTTCCACAGCGGCATACCGTAGCGGCGGTCGAACTCCTTGCGGAAGGTCTTGTCGTACATCACCCAGGCGGCCATAGACATCGGCTCTTCCAGTGCAACATAATCGGCGGCCCTCTTTGTCAATTCGCGCATCGCCACGGTGAATGGCTTCAGCCAGACGGCGGCGGTGGAGCCTGTCCGCTGGATCGTCATCCCCTTGAAGATCCCCGGCCGATGGAACCTGGCCTTCTGCAGCTCCGTGGTCTCGTCTGCCTTCCCCCGCTCGGAGGCCATGACGTCCTTTCGCCAGTACACGCCGCTCTCCACCCGCGGCATCTCGTAGCCGTTGATCTCGAGGAACTTCGCGGCCAGCATGTCGCCCGTCTTCTGGATGATCGGTATGGAGAGTTCGCAGTAGGCGAGTTCCTGGGGCGTCATGGCGTCGATGATATTTGCGAGGCCATCCTCCCCGAGCTTATAGACCCGGTTCGGATCGTTCGGCAGGGGGGTGTTCCATAAGCCGAAACCGCCCTCCGAAGCCGCCCGGCGCCAATCGTCATCCCGCCATCCATGGTAGAGCGATAGGAGCTGGTTGCGGCTCATTACGATCGTCTTTCCGGGGGCGTACTCTATCTCCCGATCGGCATCGAGCCATTTGGCAATATCCTTGATGCCCTCTTTCTTCTGGAACTCGTCCTGCATCTGCAGGAATTCGTCCTCCAGTTCGAACGTTATCCGGTCTGCCTCCAGCGAACCTTCTTTCACTTGGCGGTAGATGACGCGATAGAACATGCTCCTTGGACCGCTTACGGACTCGACCAGGGCCTCCCAGGAAATCAGATGAATCCCGAATTGGTTCCTCGCTTTCTGCAAAAATCCTCGGAACTTTTTCTCCCGGGAATAGCGGATGTCGATTCTGTCGGGTTCCGCCTCGGCCCCTTTCATTTCTCCGATGACGGTTCCCCGCACCATCTCCCGCACGATCTTTTCCTGAGCGGCCATACCCTTGAGCTTGTTCCGGCCCAACGCGGCATAGTGCATCACGGCCTGATGGATGGCCTTTATCTCGTCGTAGGACAGATCGCGGATGAGGCGCTTGTCGAGGCGCTTGAGCGTTTCCAGGACGGCGGGCGGGAAGTCGGCGTTCTCATTGGTCTCTATCTCTTCCCTGATGGCCTGTAGTCTCACCCTGTTCTTTTCTGTCAGACGCGCAAGATTCCACGGTTCCAGCAGATCGTTGATGGCCTGTTTGTATTCCGGAGGAAGTTTGCCGGCCTTCGCCGCCACGGCCTTCATCTGCGCGATCATCTTCCGAATGTCGGCGCGCTGTTGTCGGCGGATCCTCTGGATGTCCAGCAATGCTTGGTATTTGGCCCGGGCCTTTGCGAGGCCTTCTTTGTTACCGGCCCGGAAGGCATCTTTGGCGGCTGCCGCTTCCATGCGGATTTGGGCCTTTAGGGCGTCCATTTCGCGCAGAGTGATCTCGTCGTCCGCCAATACCTGACCGGTGACGATCCGGATCTGCCCCTTGAGGGACAGGCGTTTAGGTTTCGGCGGGGATGATGCGGCCGCAGCTTGGGCTTTGGCGAGGCGCTCCTTGAGACGCCCTATTTCCGCCGCCAGTTTCTTCGTTTCGGTATTGTGTATCCGTTCCGCTTCCTTCCAAGCCTTTTCTTTATCCTTTGTGCTCTTGAAGATTTTATTGAGACGCTCGATTTGCGCCCGCAGTTTGGCTTGGGCTTTTTCGAGTTGCGCCTTTAGATTGTCGATTTCCGCCTGGCGCGATTTGAACCCTTTTATCCGGGCCGCGGCCTTGGCCCGCTCTTTCTCTTTCGCCCAGGCATATCGGCTCTTTGTAATCTTTGTGGCGCGGGCGATCTTTTCCCGCTCGGCCGCCCTTTCGCTCTTCTCCCGATAGTATCTGTCCAGAAGAGCGTCGATGGCGGGTTCGACGGAGGACTCCATCTTTTTCCAATCTTCCTCCGACAGATTGGGCATCCACCGCTCCATGTCCGCGAAGAACATATCGGCGGCCTGATGAATCGCGGCCCGGACAATCTCCTTTTGTTTCTCCGTCATCTTCTCGCCCTTCTGGGCGCTTTTCAGGGCCGCCAGGACCTCCTTGGCGCTCCATCCCTGGCCTTTCATAAATTCCGGGTAGGTAGAGCCCCAACCGATGACATCGTCCGCGCCGTTTATTCCTTCCAACGCCAATCTCTTCCCCGGCTCGCCGGAGGCCACCATGTCGTAGAGACCGGCGATGTATCCGTCCAGGTGGTCCTTGAAGTCCAGGGAGATATGTTTCTCTGGATTCGCCTCGATTTCTTTCTCGATGTTGGCGCCGAAGTCGAAGGAATCGTCCTCCTCCTCGCCGTAGGGGGTTTCTTTCTCAAGCAGCGCATGCTCATTGACGGGAGCCTCGCCCTTCCCCTTTATCTCCTGCGGCGCTCCTTCCAACTTCTGCGCTTCGTATGCCGTCCGTTCCTTCCCGAAGAGCAGGCCGGTGTTCGGCAATATATCTTGGGCAAATCCGCTCGTGTTCTCTACCGCATCCCGGAGGGTGTTCTGGTATATCATCTGCCCGAGGATGGATCGTTGCCTGCTGGTGAACTCCTCCCGGTAGGCGAAGACATCCTGGGCACCGTGTTGGACGGCCAGCTCGTGAATGAACTCCGTGGCGGCTTTCAAGTCGTCGAGGATATCCAGCGGGACGTTGACGATGCCCCTAATCTTTTTCCCGGAGCGGAGCAGGACGGTGAAGTAGTGCTCCCCGCGATTGATGTCTTTGGCGATAAGGGCGATATGGTCGGGCATAGTTACGTTCTCGCCGAGGGCCTGGTGCGGGACGGGAACGGTGAGGAGCGGGTCGTTCCGGTATTCTGCCGGGACGTCGGGCAGGACGAACGATTCGGCGTACCCAGCGGCGTCGATAAGGGAATATTTGTTGTGGTCGATGACAATATGACCGGCAAAGTTACCCCTGGATTTGGCGATGGAATCGGCGACAACTTTTGTGAATCGCTGATCGGACGCGCTCGTGGTGATATCTCCGGAGGGGTGGTTATGCGCCAGGATGATCTCGACTTCCTCGTTGTGCAGTCGGGAGAGCTTTTGGGCCTCGCCCACGGCATTCATCGCCAGCAGGTAGGGATTGACATTCTCGACCGACCCGGGCAAGCGACAGGAGTAGGCCTCGTTATAGAGAATCTTCTCGGATGTCCTGCCCCGGTAAAGGACGTGCAGCACCTCGACATTGGCGTTTCGGACGATGCGGAGGGCGCTGTAAACGGCGTTCCAGGTGGGGACTTCCACCCCTCGGAGACTGACGGATTTTAGCTCTTTGAGATCGGAGACCGTTTTCCCGAGGGTGACCGCTCGGCGAGGAGCTGCTTCCGCTCTTCCGGCCTCTTGGACAGGTACTCGAACAGGTTCTCCTCCAGCGGTCCTCCCCCGAGCCCGCACACCGGCACCGGGTACGGCCTCAACACTTTGCAGGAGGGCTGGGGATTCGAGTTCCGAGACGGCTTGAGCCGCGATTTCGGCTTCGTCCCTGTATGTTTTTTCCGGCTCATTTATCGTTCCTCCGAGGAGACTTCGGGCTTTTGCTGTTGCCTGCGATTCCCCTTCCGCTCTGCGCCTGCGTACAGAATAGTCAACCACATCTTCTGCGGAAGCTACCTGCAACGTCGCGCCGTTGGTATCGTCGGCGATCTCGCTCTGCATTATCCGCAGTTCTTTGTCCGATATGGATCCGTCGATATAGAGGGAGGCCACCATATCGATCTTGTCCAAGGGAGACTTGTCCAAGAACGACGATACGTAATCCACTTTCCCTGACCCGGCTGGACGTACCACTTTCTGGAGGATATTGATCGACTCCCGATACTTCTCGCCGAGGTCTCCTTCCCCAAATCCCATCTGTTTGGCATTCTGTTCGATCGACACTCTCTTTCTGCCCTTGATACCGGACTGCCCAAGTCGCACAAAGCATTGAGGGCATCCATGTTCGCAGAACGGTTCGTCGGTGACTCCAAAGATGGGAGATGCTACGGAACCTGGATAAGTCAGTTTTTGGCAATTACGGCAGGAGGGGCAACCCTTGTGCAGTAGATCGCAATACTCGATCTCGGTGTCGCCTATCGCCTCCTTGATTTTCGGGTCCAATTCTCTAGACCTGGGCCACCACCAAGTTCCGCCTTTTCCGTAGATGTTCTTTTCGATGTCCCAGCCGTGAGCCCGGAACGCAGCGTGAACTTTATCATTCTTAGGAATGTACGGCATCCAATCGATTCTTCGCAGATCGGTTGGTCTTGGTTTCGGATTTATTTTCCAGTAGTCGTAGAACCCGGGCTGATTCGGGTCGGTCGGAAGGAAATTGGTGTATTTTGCGAGCGCCCATGGCTGTTTGGCGCGGAAGGAAGTCGCGAGGACATGGGCCCCGATCTCCTTGGCGTAATTGATAGCCCGGACCACCGCGTCTACTACCTTGTCGTTGCCGTGCAGGACCGGCTTCACTCTGACCACCTTGATCAAATCGTCCCACGATCGATGTGGTCTACGGAAGTCTTCGAGATGGGGGTTCCCCGTTACAATGAGGGGATAATTTAGGTTAGCAGGGCGTGGCTTCTGAAGACGGCCAAAGGTTATCGGCAGATTGAGGAGAACGTCGGCCCTAAGACCTCTTGCCTTCTTCGGGATGATCGTTCTTCCCTCGCCCCCTTCATAGAGGGCGCCCAGATCGACAATTCTGGCCCCTCTTTGGGCCTCCGGATATAAAATGTTGTCGAGCCTTTCTCGCCTGAATCCTTCGACTGCCGCAGTATTAAGAGGTCCCTCCCTGTAGATCGCCGATTCCGGCTCGGGAAGCGGCAGAATCGCATATCGTCCTTCTTTTCTCAGCTTGTTATAGGTAGAGAATTTTTTGAGGGCCTTCTTTATCCCGCCGGGCGATACCCCCGCTTTCTTTGCGGCGGACACCCACCCAGTGAGCATTGATTGTGTGACAGGTTCGCCTTCGAGTATGGCCTTGGATATGGCAGGATAGTCTACTTCCTTCTCTTCACTAAAGATCCGTACCGAGTAATCGATAGAATCGGCGAGAAGGGTGCTTCCGTCTCTTGCTTCGTAGAACTTTCCGGAAAGTCCGGAAAGTTCCCTCCCCTCCACCAGCCACTTCTCGAGTTGTCTGGCCCTCTCCTCCGGGGTGCCGGTTAGAGCTACTTTTCCTTGTCGGTCTGCTGCGTGGGCGAATTCGTGGAAGACGTCGGCCGGGGTTGCGTAATAATGGAGGATAATATCCGACCGTTTCTGTCCCTCCGGTGTATCAGGTACGATACTTCGATGTTCCGCTCCGACGGTGAAGATTTCGTTGTTTCTTCTGGCATCTTCTATCTCCTCGTCTGAAAGGCCATATTTACGGGCTAATTCTACGCCCTCCGGAGTAGATGGGTCAATAGAAATTTTTTCCCCGGAAAAGGTTATGCTCCTGATGTTGACCCCAAGCTGGGGTGCAAGCTCTTCCAATACCCTGCGGATGTTTTTGTTTATCTCGTCATGTACCTCTTTGGTGCTGACGGGGATGATTTCTCCTTTCTCCGGCGGCACCTGCCTCTCTTGGGCAGGCCACTCTCCAACCTCCGAAGGGAGAATAGGAATCTCTTTGGCCTTGTCTGTACGAACCGCACCAGGGATTTCCTCAAGGGCAACTTTGGCGGTAAGGCCCTCCTCGGCTTCCGACGTCGGCACTGGCTGCGTTTTCTCGGGGGCGGGCGATGTCGGCATCGGGCTGGGCAAAGGAGGCCTTTTCGGGCCAAAATCCAAGGCCGTTTGTCCTGGTATTTCGTATTTGCCCCTTCTGGCCTCCAGGGTGTTCGCCTCTTTCTCCTGCATCAGCCCGGACAGGTCGTCGAGCTTGGCGGCGTAGGTCTCGATAACATCCTCGGGTGCGGCCCTCCCGGCCTTCATATCCTGTCGGACGGCGTTCAGATCGTCGGTGTGTTTCGGCGGAGGAGGCGCAGCAGGCTCTTGGGGCATCCCCAGGGTCTCTCTGGCGCTCCCGAGGATATCGTCGTAAATGTTTTCACCCTCGTGCGCCAGTATCCATCGGGCTAATTCGGGATCGAGGGGTTCCGGGGGGATGGCGGCAGCCGAGACTTCGGGGACGGCCCCCTCCCGGGCGGAGGGAGCGGCTGTCTCCGTTGGTCCGGCTTCGGGGGTCTTCTTGGCCGCGGGCTTTTCGATAAGTATCCCGTAGACGTCCCCCACCTGCTGGTCAATGGTGTCGGAAGCAAGGGCGTTTTCGATGAGCGCGGCCTCTTGCCTCTCCTGGTCGCTGCGAAGATCGGACTTCATCCATCCCGAGTTGCGGCGGTCGATTCCGTTCTCGTCGTAGTTTATGTCCTGGAGACGTTTGTTGAGCGCCTTCCTGAATGTATCCTCCGTCATGACGGAAAATTGTTTCCGGAGCGGCGCCATCTGCTTTTCGTATCGGTCCTTGGCTTCCTGAACGAACTTCCGTACTCGCTCCTCGTCGGCGGCCACGGCCTCCTGCTGTTTCCTTTCCAGATACTTTATGGCCGGATGAGTAGCGCCTACGAGCATTGGGACGGCTATGGCCGATGACATGAGGGTATCTATTTCGTCTTGCAAGAATTCGCCCCATGTCATATTAGGCCTGATTGTCATCTTGTCTTGCAGGTCGCTGTAGACGGTGTTCGCCATCTCCGTCGAGGTTTCCTGCACCAATTCGTTGAAGAACTTTTTGATAAATCCAATGTTTTTATTGAACAGGGTTTTTACCGGGATAAGCTCCGACAGACCTTCCATCGTTCCAGCGCCGCCGGCTACCGCAACAGCCAGCGGAACGGCAATGTCGGGACGCTTTTCTCTTATGTCGGAGTACTTTTGCCCGCCTGCTATCAGTCCCATTCCAACTAACGGGACGGCAATGTTGCCCCCGGCCAAAGCTCCGGCAAGGAGCAAGGGGAGATTGAGCGCAGTCGATTCCACTGCACTGCTTACCCATGCTTTCGGCGTTCCGGGTTGAATGGTCGGCTTGTTTTCCTCTGCGATTACCCCCCATGTCTTGGCTGCGGCCCTGCCAAGGCTTCCCGTCCCATACTTCTCGAACAATTCTCTGTTGGGGGACAGCTCTTCCACAGCTCCAGCCACACCGGCAATTCCTTGGGCTGCCCTAACCGGGAAGTTTTGGAGTGCTTTCCCTAACACCTCGGTCCACGGGGATTCATACTCCGTCTCGTACAGGGGGCGTTTTTCCTCCTTGTTTTTCAGCCCCGAAACCATTTCATTGTAACGATCGATGTTTCGTTTGTAGGCGTCAATCAGGGAGAGCCCTTCCTCACGCAGTTTCATGGACCTGTATGGATCGGTCGTGGACTCTATCTCGGCACTGATTTCTTTTATTCGCCGCTCTGCATCACCGATTTTTCTGCGTAAATCTCCCAATGTGTTGCTGGTAATAATACTGGCGACTTGGTCTGCGCTATATCCCTGTTTGAATAATTGCTCTTCTCTTGCTCTCGTCTCCGGCGTCGATGCAATTATCGGCAGTGGTTTTTCCTTTTCCGGCATCGGCCCGGTCCACGACTGCAGGTCCTTGACGTCCTCGTACTCGGGGATGGATACCGTGTCCAAAGTCGGCGCAAAGGCGGCCTCGGAGGTGGCGGCGAGGGGTTCCGGGTCAAGGTCTGCCTCGGTGATATACCTTCCCCCGACAGGAGAACGGGCGCCTTCTGCAGGGTCAAGATCCGCTTCGGAGATAATCCTGCCGGCGTAGGGAGCCGGGGTTTTTACCGGGTCGAGTTCAGCTTCCGTGATGTATCCCATCTTTAGTCCTTTACCCAGAGTTGACCGTCAGGCAGCTTGTAGACATCTTTCCCCCTGTACGTCCTACCGGTCCGAACCGCTCCCGGGGGGATTCCTTCTCCCGATTCTTCCGGCTCGTCGGCAAGAGTCGTATTCGTCCCTGTCGTCTGGGATAAACTTGCCCTCCCCGGGGCCGGCGGCATCCTCCATCCTGAATCGGCTTCCCACATTTTGATTTTTGTAAACGGGAGATAGCGGCCGTATTTCTTCTCTTGCAGAGGCGGATTGCCGGAGCCTGTCAGAATGTCGTTTATCGTTTTTCTGATCTCATCGTCTTCTATTTCCCCATTGATGGCGTGTTTGTTAAATAATTCCATAGCCTTCCTGTAACCTGCCCATCTTTCTTGCTGTTGTCTGTTATATTCGGCTTGCGCGGCCTTCTGCCTGTTCTGCTCCTCCCGTTTCTGGGCCTCCTCTTCTCTTCTCCGGGCCTGTTCGTCGAGATATCGCTGCCTGCTCTGCCACTTCTCCAGTTCCGTCGCCTCCTTCTGGGTGGCTCTCAATCCTTCATACAGCAGCTTCTCGCGGTCCTCGAAGTATTTGGCGACCAATGCCAGGTTCTTTCGGTACAGCTCTCCGTAGTCAAGCCTTTGGGCCGTGTAGGGGTCCATCCTGTTCAGCATTGATTCGGTGAGGTCCTTGGCTTTGGAGAATATGGCATCTATTTTCGGGACCCCTCCGTATAGTTTTTGCTGCTCGTAAAGAAGCCGGTCGTAGGGCGTCATCGCTTTCAGTTCTTCCGGCGATTTCTCCCGAAACCCGGAAGCGTATTTCTCCTGCTGTGCGGCATACTCCGCAGGGGATGGAGTCATCAGATAGGCAACGCGACCATTCTCGCCCTGGCCGAGGAATTCTTCGGCGATTCGAGGATCGTCGGTGAGCAATTTTTGGGAGAGCCGATCCTGCTCGGTATACTGAGGCGATAAGGGGGCATAATGGTATTTGTCGCCTTCTTTCGTTACCCTCCTCCAGTTTTCTGGTTGCCAGTATTTATCGAGTTGATCCGCCATGTTCACGTCCTCCTCTTAATGGCATCGAGAAGTGCCTTGTATGCCGCCATCTGGCTCTGGTAGGCAAGACGGTTGGCCTGATTCTGCGCATCTATGTCTCTCTGGATCGACTCCCTGGCCTGTTGGGCCGCGGTCGCCAGAGTCTTGCTGATGTTGGTTCCCAGCTCTCTGGTCTTGGCGGACATGGCATATTTGGCCTGGTAGGGATTCGCATATCCCATCTGCCCGATCATCCTCGCGTTGAGGTCGTTGAGGTCGTTGCGATAGGCGTTGATGTAGGGGCTTGCCAAGGCCTGGGCATTCTGCCGCAGACGGCGGTCCTCGGCCGGTCCCCAGGTGGCCACTGCGGGGGCTTGGGGTCTGAGGGACTGCAACAGATCGTTCCAGTATTGCATATTCTGCTCGTTATAGGAGGAAGGCGGCGTGCCGAGAGGATTCCATTGGCTCGCAGATGAATAGGATGAATAAGCCGGCGGCGGACTGCCGTATGTGCCTGTTCCGCCCGATCTGACCGCATCGTATACCTGTTTGTTGACGGCGGCCCATATAGCGGCGTTGCTGTTTGGGCTTTCGGTGGGGCGGGCATTGTACATCCTGATCTCCAACGGCAGATCCGTTCTGTTCATCCAGTAATTCTCTTCGCTGTTTGCCGTTATGTTGCTTGGCATCTCCATCACCTCCTATGACTCCGATGTATCCTTATGTCCAATTGTACATCCCTCAAAAGACTGAAAACAAGATGTAAATACCCCGACAGCCTGTGGATGGCTAAACTCCCAGAGAAAAGAAGATACGCCGTTGAATCCATAAACCACAACGCCGCCATCATTCCGAAGCCAACCCATACTGAAGAGCAGTAGGGGCAGTCCAGAAGATGACCTTGCTCCGTAGAATACAGAAATGGCGTCCACGTTATCAGTCTCCTTTTAATCCCTTGTAACGGCGCCGCCTTCTTTAACAGCTCGACGATCGCTTCCGTTGCTATTATCGCCAAAATCATCTTGAATATCAACATAAATCACTTGCTCCCTCCTATGAGCGCGCCGGTGTAGTAATCGCGCCGCCGAAGAGACCTGGCGATGTCCGATGAGGTAAGGGTATCCGGTGCGCCAAGTCTTATCCTGTCCTCGTAGCTCATCTCCTGAACGCCTGTCTTCTGATCGACCTGCACGTACTTGCCGAGGGTCTTGTCGTATACCATCTTGGAGGTGTAGGTTTCGTAGGAGGTCGGCAAGATGTAGGGGACTTGGCCGCTGGTGAGGTCGTAGCTCGGCAGGATCGGGTTGGTGTACGGTCCGCCGTAATAGATCGAGTTTGCGGGGATTGCGGTCCTGTAAACGTCCATCCGGGTCCCCTGCCAGTTGTAACCGTACTTGGCATTCTCGATCTTTACGTCGTAATACGGAGAGGATGCTACCCAATTCATCGCGAACCCCGTGACCGGGTCGCTCCATGTCGGGGCGGGCCGGGAGGGCAGTGTAAAGTCGGAAGGCAGAACCGGCGCCTCCTGCTGGATCTGCCCGATATTCCAAAGTCGGAACGTCCCGTAAGAATTGATCCAGTCGTAATAGCTCACGATACAACCTCCTTGTAACCGCCACCTGCTACCTCAATCTCTTCTCTATATCCACACATGCCACGGCAAGCAATATATCCATTTGGAGAGCCGCAACATGGCTTCATTTGTTTTAATTGTCGTCCACAGTTAGGGCAAAGGCGATCTAAATATGCCTCTACGGTGCCAGGAATATCGTCGGATTTACTTCTACGATGAAGTTTTTTAAGCATATCATCAAGATTCACTATATCCCTCCTCTTTCAACTTAGAAAGCAAGTCACGCCAATCATACACTGATAGTTCTGAATCCAATACCGTGTCACATTTAGGTTCTACGCAGACAAGCTGGCTCTGTATATGATCTTTATTCGGAGGAACGCCTCTGATATACATACTCATTCCACATATAGGGCATTTAGGTCTGGGCAAAGAATCAAAAACGCTTCCCGTCATGCCCCTTACTGATTCCGCCGGAATGCCAACAGGCATCTTATCTTCCATGAGGATTTCTTGATATGCTTCAAATGCCTTGGTTATATTGTTATCAGTCAAATTAGAAAAAATGTGACGCGCTCGGTCCAGTTCTCTTAAGCGCATTTGAAATTCTTCGTAGGTTAACTTTCTCATATTTTCTCCTATAGAAACTGTGCCGGGCAGCAACCCTTTTCTTTTTGCTCGGCAGTGCGATTATCCACAAGCGTTGCTCCGGCGCAAATGTGATAGTTTACGCAATCATCGTAGTCATACGTTTGTGGATCTATGTGAACATCTTCTCTGCCGCTACACCAAATGACCATATATGTACAGCTCCACTTACCAGGCCAGCCACCTTTGCGTGTGCATCCCTCCGTCAATCTCCATCCAACCCGATAACCATCTGATGGAACTTGGTTTACTGCTATGGAAATTGAATCGCATACATGGGTTCCTACTTTTAATGTTATGGTAGGATTGAATTCGCAGTTTTTGTTGCTCGTAGGCGCTACATATAAATAACTGTCTCCATGACTGGTTTCTGTGCCGCCGCCAATGGAAGTAACAACCCAAGTATATGATTTTGTGGGCGAGATATTTCCTATGGTCAATGTTTGCGATTCACCGGCCCTCATTTGGTGCGTTGTATGGACAATGTATTCCGAGGCGCAAGTCCCTGTTTCTACCAGTTCGATCTTCTTTTCGGCACAATGCTTTGACTCAAAAAACACATCTACATATATAGTATCGCTTTCCCCGCTTGTAGGAGCTATATATGTCCCTCCGAC
>Ga0209409_1002131_pt1 | contig 15278 bp, 18 predicted proteins | sample AD_JPNMR1_MetaG_FD_184424 | JGI IMG/M metagenome (GOLD analysis project Ga0209409, IMG submission 184424) | Active sludge microbial communities of municipal wastewater-treating anaerobic digesters from Japan - AD_JPNMR1_MetaG (SPAdes) (version 2) | ecosystem: Engineered > Bioreactor > Anaerobic...
AACTTTCAAAATGTTTGTCGCCGCAGCCGGTCGAAGTTTCAAAAAAAATGTTACTGGAAAAATCAGGTGTCTCTGCTACTACTTTGGATGCATTGGTCAAACGAAAGATATTAGAAACCTACACCAAAGAAATTGACCGATTGAATCACAGTGCTTTGCCAGTGAATGATTTGTATCCATTGAATAGTTTTCAGCAAAAAGCTTTGTCGGAAATTGAAGAGCAATTTCTTCAAAAAAATGTGGTTTTACTACACGGAGTAACTTCCAGTGGAAAGACAGAACTTTATCTTCATTTAATCCAGAAAACACTTAACGAAGGCAAACAAGTGCTTTATCTTGTTCCAGAAATAGCTTTAACTACTCAACTTACTTCTCGACTGAGGCGTGTTTTTGGTAATAAATTGGGAGTTTATCATTCCAGATTTTCTGATGCTGAACGTGTTGAAATTTGGAATAATGTTTTGAACAACAAAGGATATGAAGTCATTATTGGGGCTCGTTCTTCTATTTTTCTTCCTTTCCGACAATTAGGATTAATCATTGTGGACGAAGAGCAGGAAACCAGCTACAAACAATTTGATCCAGCTCCTCGCTATCATGCACGCAATGCAGCTATTGTTCTGGCTTCCTTGCACGAGGCAAAAACTCTTTTAGGAACAGCTACTCCTGCCATCGAAACTTATTATAATGCTCAAATTGGAAAATATGGACTGGTAGAGCTGAATCAACGTTATCTTGAACTTTCCATGCCTGAAATTTTAGTTGTCGATTTGAAGGAAGCATACCGCAAGAGGCAAATAGAAGGACACTTTACACCATTGTTGCTGGAAAAAATGAAAAACGCCCTTGAAAATAGGGAACAAATCATATTATTCCAAAATCGACGTGGTTATGCACGTTATCTTGAATGTAAAATGTGTGCTTATGTTCCAAAATGTAAAAACTGTGATGTAAGCCTTACCTTTCATAAAACTTCAAACACGCTAATTTGTCATTATTGTGGATACAGTGAGCCTATTTCGACAGTTTGTCCAGCTTGCGGAACGCCACATGAACTTTCCAACAAAGGTTTTGGTACAGAAAAAATTGAAGATGAAATCAGAAAATTTTTTCCTGAAACTCGCATTGCCAGGATGGACCTGGATACTACCAAAAGTAGAAAATCCTATGAAAAAATTATTGCTGACTTTGAACAGTATAAAATTGACATACTTGTTGGCACTCAAATGGTTACAAAGGGTTTGGATTTCGATAGAGTAAGTTTGGTAGGAATTCTGAATGCAGATAATCTTTTTCACTTTCCAGATTTCAGAGCTTATGAAAGAGCTTTCCAGCTACTGGCACAGGTGAGTGGTAGAGCAGGAAGAAAAAACAAACAAGGCACCGTCATATTGCAGACTTTTGAACCTCAACATCCAATTATTCAGCAAGTGATCAACAACGATTATTTGTCAATGTACCGTATGCAATGTAAAGAACGAAAACAATTCAAATATCCTCCCTATTATCGATTGATAGAAATTTCACTTCGCCACCGAAAGCTGGAATTATTAGAACAAGCCTCCCAACAAATGGTAAATGAATTACAATTTGTGTTTGGCAAACGTGTTTTAGGTCCCAATACTCCTCTCATTTCTCGCATTCAGAATCAGTATATCAAAAACATTCTGCTTAAGATGGAAATTGGTGCTTCCATTGAAAAAACCAAGAAATTGGTTATGGAAGTTATTAATAATATTTCTTCACTTCCTCCTTACAAATCGTTACGTATTCAAATAGATGTAGATCCTTTATGACAAAGTAAGTTAGTTGGATGTGTATTTATTTGACAATCTATCTTGTCTAATTTTATCCATTTATTCATAAAGAAATGAGTAAAAACCTGTTTTATTTCCAGCCACTTTTTACAGTTTTTTAAATTTTTAATATAATCTTCTGATTTGCAGCCATTTAATAAAATTAAATATTTTCTATTTTATTGTTGGCAATTAAAATTAATATATTATTTTTGCACGTTTTTATGAAAGATCGAAATCTATTTTAGTTAGATAAGAAAATTTCAATCAATCTAATTTACTTACATTAAATAGAAAAGGAAAAAAGAATGAAAAATAAGTATGTTGATCTCATTGAACAAACTTTTGAGTTCCCTAACGAAGAATTCAATGTTATTGACAATGAATTATATTGGAGCGGCATTCCTTTGATGGATGTGATAGAGCAATATGGTACTCCATTAAGAATTGCTTACCTTCCAAAAATTGGAGAAAACATTCAGAAAGCTCGTCGAATGTTTAATGTTGCTATGGCCAAAGTGGACTATAATGGTAGTTATTATTATTGTTACTGTACCAAAAGTTCTCATTTTTCTTTTATTATGGAAGAAGTGTTGAAGCACGACGTTCATTTGGAAATATCCTCAGCTTTTGATATCAATATTATGGAATCATTGTTTGAAAGGGGATTACTTTCACAAGATAAGTATATTCTTTGCAATGGCTTTAAAAGACCTCAATATATAGAAAATATTCAAAATTTAAGGCGGATGGGATTTACTAATATTATTCCTGTTCTGGATAATAAATTTGAATTGGATTTATTGCTGAAAAACTTTGATCTGAAGTTCAAAATTGGTATTCGGATTGCTGCTGAAGAGGAACCGAAATTTGATTTTTATACTTCACGTTTAGGAATTCGATACAATGACATTATTCCTTATTATTTGAAACATATTGCCAACAATCCGCAAGTAGAGCTGAAACTTTTGCATTTCTTTATCAACACAGGTGTTAAAGATACAGCCTATTACTGGAACGAATTAAATAAAGCTGTAAATCTCTACTGTGAATTAAAGAAAAAATGTCCTGAGCTTGATGGTCTTAACATTGGTGGAGGATTTCCTATTCAAACACATCTGGACATGATTTATGATTATGAATATATGGCGGAAGAAATTATAGCTCAAATAAAAAATATTTGTACGCAAAATGGTGTGCCAGAGCCAAATATTTTTACTGAATTTGGTTCTTATACGGTTGGCGAAAGTGGTGCAATGCTATATTCTATTGTGAATCAAAAAAAACAAAACGATCGTGAATTATGGGATATGATTGACAGTTCGTTTATGACAACCTTACCAGACACCTGGGCTATTAATCAACGATTTATATTTCTGGCTATCAACAATTGGGATTCAGAATATGAACGCGTAAATTTGGGAGGATTGACCTGCGACAGTGAAGATTTCTATAATGCTGAAGTTCACTCCAATGCTATCTTTTTACCTAAAATTCAAGAAGGGCAGCAACAATACATTGGATTTTTCCATACAGGCGCTTACCAAGAAGCTTTGAGTGGTTATGGCGGAATTCAACATTGCCTCATTCCTGCACCCAAAATGGTGATTATTGACAAAGATGAAGATGGTGAATATTTCACCAAACTTTTTGCAAAAGAGCAAAGTTATAAGTCAATGCTAAAAATTTTGGGATATTAATAAAAACGCCTCATTTTTCGATTTCTCGAATGAGGCGTTTTTTTTATAAATAAATTTTCAATTATCCTCTCCTATAGCTTTCAAATAATTTATCAAAGGATAAGCATACATTTCCAGCATTTTTGCTCTAAGAAAGTTTTCATCTTTATTTTCTATCTGAATTTTTGAAATTTGTTTCAGGAGATACTGTTCAAAATCAATTCTTTCTATTTCTGAATAATCTGTTGCAAAACGATTTTCGCCCGTCAAGGCATCATACGCAATCTTGTTATTGGAGAAAATAGCATAATGGGAATAAATTTGTCTGTCAATCAATTGAGCCACCTGTTCAACTTGCTGATTGCGATTGCTGACTTTATTTTCCATCTTCTTTAAATCTTCATTTATGCAACCTGTCAAGTGAAAAACTACTTTTCCTTTGAAGCCCAGAATGCCCGTTACCATATTTTCAATATCATCAGCAGGCTGTTTTTTATAATCTGAATCTCTACGTAATTGAAATTCCTTTGCTTTTAAATAATCACAAGGGTCATATTCATAAGAAATACTTAAAGGACAGATATTTAGTTCCATCATATTTTCAATAAAAGAACCTTTCCCTGCCAAATTCAGCATTTTAAGAAGGCTTTCCTGTGTTTTATCATTGGAGTCTTTCGCACGACCTTCTCGTTGAGCCATCCAGATAGAATGTTTTTTTTCGTGAAGTGTGTACCAAATATATTCAGAAAGTAATTTCGAACTTTCCAGCATCTGATGGGTGGTCAAGCCACGTTTTACAATAAAACTTTTGTTCAGACGCACTAAATCTTCAATCCAGGGATAAATCAACAAATTATCACCAATAGCCACTTCAACGGTATCGAAACCATTTTCCAAAAATTTATAACAAAGAAACACCGGATCGGAAACAATATCTCGATGATTGGAAAGATAAAGGTAAGTCTCTTCCTTCATGATTTTTTCAAGTCCATACAAAGCTATTCCATTGGTTGTTACATTAGCAACAAGATATTGAACAAAAGGTAAAATAATCTCTTTCTGAAAATCCAATTGAGTATGAATGCTTAACAGACGTTTTTTTATCATTTCCTTAGGCAGGAACGGATAAACAGTGCTCATTATTTTCATAAACTGTTTTTCGTTACATAACCGTTCTAAAACATCATGAACTTCCTCGTCATTGTAACAACGTATTTTATCAAAATTAGGATTCATTTTTCACTGAATTTTAAGAAAAATTTTATTTAATTCAATTATTAACAAGTAATTAGTTAAATAAAAAAATCAAATAAATAAGAACAGCAGGAACCACCATAAGCAAACTGTCAAAGCGATCTAAAAAGCCTCCATGTCCTGGAATGGCGTTTCCACTATCTTTAATTTGAAACGTTCTTTTCCAGAGTGATTCCAGCAAATCGCCAAAAGTTGCAAAAATACTAACTATTAAAGACATAAATAGCCATTGTGGCAAATCAAGTTGGTAAAGCCACAAAGAAAGCAAATAACCTGTTAATAAAGTTACAAGAATACCTCCTGCAAAACCTTCCCATGATTTATGAGGTGAAACGCGTGGAATCATTTTGTGTTTCCCCAAAGTTATGCCGATTAAATAAGCTCCTGTATCATTCATCCAGACAAGAATAAAAATTGAAAGAATTAAAAGCGGTTGATAATTATTAAAATACACAATAAAATTAAGAAGCGAAAATGGCAACGCAATCCAAACCTGTCCTAACAAAAAATAAGCCCAATTATGAACAGGATTGGGATTTTTCAAAAATAATTCTCTGATAAACATCCAGAAGATGAGAATAATATAATAAGAAAAAATAGGAAGGAAAGCTCTTCCAGAAAAATAAAAGAAAGAAATCAAAAAAAGCAGAAGACTGATTCCCATTGAAAGCCAGCGTGGCACATTTACTTCTGGTTGTTGATTGGTAATTTTATGAAATTCATAAATACACATAGACATAAAAAAGGCAAAAACAATTACAAAAGTTGCGGGGCTGATAAAAAGGCTTGCTACGACCAACAGTACATAAACAACAGCACTGATGGAGCGTTTTAAAAATTCATTTGTTATCTTTTCCATTGTTAATTTTATAAAAATTCAGAATTAAATAACCTCGAGGTATCTTGTTAGTCGAACAATGCAAATTGCCCATCATACAATTTTTTATATTTCTTCTCATTTCCCTGATTTGAAACATAAGCCATTATTACATCTCCACTTCCATATAATCCTACTGTCTTTGCATAATAGCCACTTGTCAAAAAACCATCACCCCACAACTGCTTCTTTATTTCAGGATGCCTCAAAAAGAGTTCTCGTACCGTCACGAACTCTTTAACTTTGTTACTATTGTTGAAACTGAATAGGTGGGTACACTCTGCAATAAAAAATGAACATCATCTTCTTCATAGCCTATTTCTATAAAATTGATTTCGTAACGCTCTGATATTTCCATGCAAATACACTTCAGAGAATTTCCTATTGATTCTGTAATCATCTTCTTGCGATATTTTATAGGCAAAACGATATGATAAAGTAACAATGTCTTATTATACCGCTTATAAATATGTTCATCTTCCATTCACACAAAAATAACAATTTATTTTTAGAAACCTATGGTTTCTTTGGGATTAACCCGGACACAAGCCTCGAGGAATTCTTTTGATTAAAATCTGGAAAATTTATTTTTAGCTCGACATAGTCTGAAGGCTACCTCGAATGATGTCTTTTATGATTTAAAATATCTGATCAAATTGATTATAAAAGTAATAAGGACACTAAGAACAATCAGGGAAGTGAGAGGAATATAGATACGCATGTTTTCTTTTTCAATGCGTATATCTCCTGGCAAATGGCCAAACCAACTGAATATTGATGGTGTCAAATAAAGAAGTAAGCCAATAATTATCAACAAGATACCTATAATTATAAACCATTTCCACATTTTCATTTTTTTAAAAATTTTACTTCTTTAAATTCAAAAAATCTTTTTGAATCAGCAAATATAGAGATAAAATTTATCCCAGAATTATTCTGTTCTGTCGGATTACAAATCCTTTACAAAAGGATTTGGTTGATATCCAAAAGTTTGCGAATTAAATAATTCTTTCCAACAAAAATAAAGTCTGAAAAAAATTAATTGGTTTTGAAACGATATTTCACTTCTTTAAGCTGCTCATTAGCCTCAACAATTTTTTGCTTCAAATTTTTCTTGTATGATTTTAAACGAACATTTATATTTTCATCTTTAAGTGCAAGCATTTCAATTGCTAATATGGCAGCATTCAACGAAGCATTGATACCTACTGTTGCAACGGGAATTCCTGGTGGCATTTGTACCATTGAAAGCAAAGCGTCTATCCCATTCATAGAAGCCTCAATGGGAACGCCAATGACAGGCAAAGTAGTCATAGAAGCAATTATACCTGGCAAGTGAGCTGCCATTCCTGCACCAGCAATGATAACTTCTATTCCTCTCCCCTCTGCATGAACGGCAAAATCTTCTACTTCTTCTGGAGTACGATGGGCTGATAAGGCATTCATTTCAAAAAAGATTTCAAATTCATCCAGTAATTTAGCAGCTTTTTCCATCACTTTCAGATCGGAGGTACTACCCATAATGATACTTACTCGTGGATTCATTTTTAATGATTTTTAAATTATTAAAATTCAACTAATTAGATTCTTGTAGTCAGTAGCGGTTAATAACGTATCATATTGAGAAGGATTAGTAACACGAATTTTTACTATCCATCCCTTACCGTAAGGATCTTCGTTTACCAATTCAGGTGCATTTTCCAACTCTTTATTAAAAGCCAAAATTTCACCATCTACTGGCAAAAATATTTCTGAAACGGTTTTTACTGCTTCTACTGTTCCAAAAACATCGCCTGCTGACAATTGCTCACCTACTGTTTCAACTTCTACAAATACTATATCGCCTAATTCTTTTTGAGCAAAATCTGTAATACCAACATAAGCGATATCGTCTTCAAGCCTTATCCATTCATGGTCTTTGGTATACTTCAAATTTTCAGGTACTTTCATTTCTAATAATATATTAAAAGTTAAACAAATGTATAGTGTTCAGTAAATTAATTAGCTCTTATTTTTGAGTTAAATAGAAAATTTTGCTAGTAACGGATAATGATCTGAATATCTCACCTTATCAATTTTAAAATCAACTAATTGAAAAAAAGAATCATGAAAAATATAATCTATTCTGAACCGATAATAACGTTCTATAAAAGTCCATCCAAATCCTTTCCCTCTTTCCAAAAAACTGTCATTCAAATGATCTTTAATTTTACAATAGGTGTATGAGCCCGGAACATCATTGAAATCGCCACACACCAGAAGAGGATATGGTGAATTTTTAACAACAACTGCCACAGAATCAGCTTGGGAGGCTCTTATTTTATAAGCTGCACCTAATTTTTTTGAAAACACAAGCGTAATGTCATGAATTAATTTCGTATCCAGATTATTTTTCAATTGATAAGGAAGCGATTTATCTTTTTCAGTTAATTGATTGGATTCAAGATGATTATTAATGATTCTGATGATTTTACCATGAATATTTATGTCAGTGAAAATAGAAGCGTTGGCAGACGAGACATAAGCAATAGTTTGTTGATTAACAATAGGAAATTTTGAAAAAGTAGCAATTCCTAACCAGCTTGACTTTTGCTTTACTCTATAATAAATATGATGATAAGGATATTTATTGAATAAACTCAATACCTCTTCTTCGGTAAGGTATTTTTCATTGGGACTAACCATAAATTCTTGAAGACAAACAATATCTGCATCACTTGTTAGAACATATTGAAGTACTTTATTTTCTTCTTTCGGTTCATATTTTTTTAGCAAATCCATCATTCTTGTATTGTAAGAAAGTAAAGTGATGGGTTGCTCTGCTTCAATTTTTTGTGGCTGTTTAAAACGAAAGGAAAAATTATTTTTTAATTGGGGAATAGATAATAACAAAAAACAAAAAGAAAGTAAGAAATACCAGCTCCGAAAAATGAGCCAAAAAATAAAAAAGGCTCCGTTAAGAATAAAAATCACAGGAAATAGCAGAGCAAAATAAGATGGCAGTATAAAATATTGAGGATGAATATTAGCAGCTAATAACGCAAAAAACAAACAAAGAGCAACTCCAATATTAATAGCCAACAACAACCATTTGACAACACTTTTAATCATATATACTTATCAGTTTAATCATTCAAAATTATACAAAAACTGATAAAAATTAAAATTTATTACTTTGATCGAATAATATTTTCTTTTCTTCTTTTGTTAAGCTGTCGTAGCCTGATTCTTTTATTTTATCAAGGATTCTGTCTATTTCTTTCATTCGGCGGGTTTTTTCAATGTTAAATTCCTCATCCGTCATTTTTCTTTCTGTATAATAAATTTTTTTCCTTTTTTTAGCAGGTTTCCATGAAAATAAATTAACAATATTATCAAGAATATTATTGAGCCACTTTGTCATATCCTTTCCTTTATGCAAAGATACAACAAAAAGATAACCATATAGGGCACCTCCTAAATGAGCAATTTCACCGCCTGCATTATTGGAAGCAATACCAAAGAAACTGGTTAGAACAGCCACAATAGCAATATATTTTAATTTGATATTTCCTAACAGCAAAACTCTGATTTCCAAATTCGGCGAAGCCACTGCTGCAGCTACAATAATAGCCATGATAGACCCCGAAGCTCCTAAAAGTATACTGCTATTTACAACCGATTTAAAATAAGGAAAGATATTAAAGGAAAAAATATAAAAAAAAGCTGCCATCCAACCACCCATAAGATATAAACCAACTAATTGTTTTTCAGAAAAATACATTAGAAATATTTTCCCAAACCAATAAAGGCACAACATATTAAAAAAAATGTGGAGAAAGCCTGCATGAAAAAACATGTAAGTTACTAACGTCCAGAAATGGGTTGCTACTTGCATTAGGCTGGAAGGCAATGCTAGATACTCTGCCAGAAACAATCCTTGCAAATTAAAAAGTTTCAGAACAATCAGTACCAATTGATAAAGGATAAAAATCCCTATGTTGATAGATAATAATTTAGTGAGCGAAGTACTTCGCCGAAATGAAGATTTTATGTTTTTAAAAACATTCATAAATTTGAAAAGAAAATCAGTACTCAAAACAACTCAATTAAAATGTTTTTTGTCTCACTTTTTCCACAACAAAATCAGGATAATTCCAAAAAGCATTCCACCCAAATGAGCAAAATGAGCCACATTATCCCCTGAAAAGCTTGCCACTCCTAAAAATAATTCTACGACTGCATACATTAAAACAAATATTCGTGCTCTGATGGGGATGGGGAAAAATATAATCATCAATCTTGCATCCGGAAAAAGCCAACCAAAAGCCAGCAATAGACCAAAAATTGAGCCCGAAGCACCAATTGTCACCGGTAAATTTAAAAATAGACGTTTTAGTTCAATCAATGAAGCGGTATCGAAACCTGATAAATTATTGATTCTAAAAAAACGATTTAAGACATCTTGATGCATCAGTAAAGTTTGTATAGAACCTGATGCAATAGCTTCATTGAGAGCTGTTACAACGGGTTGATATTGAATAGCCCAAACCAGTTGCTGAATTAATCCTGCTCCAATACCTGTTACTAAATAATAAATTAGAAAACGTTTTGATCCCCATGTTTGCTCCAATACAGTTCCAAACATAAACAAGGCAAACATATTAAAAAATATATGTTCAAAACCGCCATGCATAAACATATAAGTGATAAGTTGAGCTACATTAAATTTTTCAGAAGCCCAATAATGCATGCCTAAAATATCCATCAAATCAACTTTTAGTCCCCAACGAGCAAATAAACTGGGAGATACTATTGATAGCAACCATAAGATTATATTGATAAAAATTAGATTTTTTACTACGATGGGAATTGAACCTAAAAAAGAAGACTTATTGCTCATTTATTTATTTTTTTACTATATTTACAGCCACTTTAAAATTATTTCAAAAACTAAAAAATATTCACAAAATTATCAAGTTATTAGTAGCAAGGATTTTTTATGGTGTTAACAAAAAAACCTTTTAATAGGAATAATAACTTTCTAAAAAACGAGTTAAATAATAAATTTTTAGCACAAAAGTAATGAAAAATAAAACAAAAATATGTTTTCTAACATATTTTGTAAGAAAATATAAAAAAATGATTAATTTTTTATATAAAATATTTGCATATTACTTGCAATAATGTACATTTGCAGAATATAAAGAGTTTTTTACTTGTTTAATTTTTTAAAAAATTTATCTTATGAACAAAGCAGAATTAGTTAATGCTGTTGCAGCAAAATCAGGGCTTAGCAAAGTTGATGCTAAAAAAGCTCTTGACGCCGTAATTAAAAGTATTTCTGAAGCACTCATTAATGGTGACAAAGTAAGTTTAGTTGGTTTTGGAACTTTTTCAGTTGTTGAACGATCAGCTCGGGCTGGTATCAATCCTGCTACCAAAAAGCCAATTAAGATTCCTGCAAAGAAAGTTGCAAAATTTAAAGCAGGTTCTGAACTTGCCAATGCTATTAAATGATTTTTTAAATCAGGCAACATTACAAAAGAGAATGAAAAATATTAGTATTTTTCATTCTCTTTTAAAAGCAAAAAGTTTTATCAAAATTAGTTTTTTTATCATTCTTTATATTCGCTCAGTTAGCAAAAATCGAGGCAGCAACTTGATCTGAAGCTGATTTTCCTTTTAACATTTCCACCAATTTGAGAGCAAATTCCACTGCTACTCCTGCAGCTTTGGCTGTGACGATATTTCCATCCCTTACAACTTTCTTATTCGATAACTTTGCACCTACCAATTGATCTTCAAAACCAGGAAAACAAATAGCCTCTTTTCCACTCAATAAGCCTAATTTTCCTAAAATAGAAGGAGCTGCACAAATAGCACCTAAATTTTTCCCACCATTTGCATGACAAACAATTAAATCTTTCAACTCCTGATGATTATCAAGATTCTTTGTTCCCGGCATGCCTCCGGGCAAACATAATAAATCTGCTGTTGAAAAATCAATTTCTTTAAATAAGGCGTCAGCTTTTATTAGTATGCCATGAGACCCACAAACGTCATTTTTATCTGAGACAGAAACCGTAACAACCTCAATCCCAGCTCTTCTCAAAATATCGATCGGAGCAATGGCTTCAATTTCTTCAAAGCCCTCTGCTAAAAATATGATTGCTTTCATAATTTTTCACTGTTATTTTATTTTAATTTAAAATTATAAGTAATAGTCCCGCTTACCATTCCTTTACCAGTTGTAAAACGGGTATTTAAAGCTGCTTCAATAGCTGCTTTTCTAATATCAGCATCAGAAATTGTAGTAGGAGAACCAATGGAAGCACCTACTACTTTCCCATTTTCATCTACTCTAATATTTACCGTAATTTTACCCTCTACGTTTTTTTCATAGCGGGGAGTTACAAGCCCTCCAACCAAATCCCTTCCACTCAGTGACCAGCCATGTCCATTTGAAACTCCCTTACCCGCTGGATTGCCCTGTAAAATATTATCGTTTCCTGAACTACCTTCCGAAGAGCCTCCGTTACCAAAAATAGTTGCAATGACATTGGCTTTCTCAATTGCTTCATTTTCTCTTTTTTTCCTCAATTCTTCCTGCTCAGAAATATTTTCGCTTTGTCTTTTATCATTTTTTTGTTCTGATAATGCTACCGAAGATTCTGATTGAGTCAATAATTTTTCATTTTTATCTGATGAAATTTGTTGGGAAGCAGCCCCTTTAAATGTCAAATGGTTGCCTTGTTCTTTACTTCTTCCCATATCTTCTTCACTTTCTCCAAAACTGACTACAATTCCTTCTTCTTGTGGCATGTTAGATGGAGCAGATAATTTTATAACAAAAAGCAATAAAAGTATTATCCCACAGCTAATTGCTGATCCAATGATGCCATATATTTGAGACTTCCTCACGTTATTTTTCCTCGAAAGGTTTTGTCGCAATAACTATTTTGATTTTATGTTGGTTAGCAATATCTAGCACTCTTACCACATTTCGATAAGGAATATTTTGATCCGCATATAAAGCAATATGGGTCATGGAATCTTGAGCTGCCAACTTCACAATATAAGATTCCAATAAATCAGCAGTAATTGGTATAGGTTTCTCATTCCCATGAGCAACAAAATAATTTGATTTCCCATCAATAAATACTTTTGTAATTACGGGTGTTGAAGTTTTAGCTTTACTTTGAGGTAAATCTATTTTTATATCGTTGGGTGAAGATAAAGTAGAAGCAATGACAAAAAAGAGCAGTAACAGAAAAATAATATCTGTCATTGATACCATTACAAAGCCTGCTTCAACCTTATTTTTTCTTTTTAAAGCCATGGGAAAAAATGAATTAATTTTTTATAAATGATAAAAAACTCAAAAAATAAATCTTTTTAACGCTAACATAGAACCCAGAAGTTTATTTTACAGGCTCATTCAGAAGATCCAGAAATTCCATAGTCCTCGATTCCAGAAGAGTTACCACACTATCAATTTTGGAAACCAGATAATTATAGGCAAAATAAGCCAAAATTCCTACAATAAGTCCACCAATAGTAGTAACCATAGCCTGATACATTCCTACCGACAAATCGCCCAGGAGAATAGTCCCCCCAGCTTTCATAGACATATTATACAAAGTTATTACCATTCCTGTAACTGTTCCTAAAAAGCCCAACATTGGCGCACCACCAGCAATAGAAGCCATAATGACAAGACCTTTTTCTAATTTTGCAATCTCCATATTTCCTACATTTTCAATAGCAACCAAAATATCATTCATAGGTCGTCCTAACCGAGTGATTCCTTTTTCAATCATCCGAGCAGTTGGAAAATTTGTTTCACGGCAGAGCTTCAAAGCAGCTTCAATTTTACCATCATGAATATAATCTTTTATCCTTTCCATAAAGAAAGAATCTTCCTTAGCAGCTTCATTAATGGTTATTAACCTTTCAATGAATAAATAAATTGCAATGGCGAGCATTGCTGCCAGAATAATCATGATTGGACCTCCATATTTGGTCATTGTCCATAAATTCATTTTAGGTAGAGTTTGTTCAGCAACAGTTGTTGCCACATCTGATGCGGCTTGCAAAATAACTAATAGATTCATTTGAAATCAATTTTAATCGTTTTTTCTGATTTTTTTACAAAATATGTGCCTTTTTTATTCCTTTATGTATCATTTACAATAACTGATTTTTATATTGCTTTATTGTTTCTTGCAGTCCAAAATATAAAGCATCTGAAATTAAAGCATGACCAATAGAAACTTCGTCCAGCCAGGGGATATTTTCATGTAAATAACGAAGATTTTGAAGGTTCAAATCATGCCCGGCATTTAACCCCAAGCCTAATTTCTTTGCTAATTGAGCAGCTTCAATAAAAGGAGCAATAGCTTTTTCTCGATTTGTTGAATATTCTCTTGCATAAGGTTCCGTGTATAATTCCACTCGATCAGTACCTGTAAGTGAAGCATATTCTATATTTTTTAAGTTGGTATCAACAAAAATAGAAACACGGATACCTTCTTCTTGTAATTCAGCCACAATATCTTTTAAAAAATCAAAATTTTTAACAGTATCCCACCCTGCATTCGAAGTAATAGCCTCAGGCGCATCGGGGACCAATGTAACTTGATGAGGTTTAACTGATTTTACTAAATTCAAAAGCTTTTCCGAAGGATAACCTTCTATATTAAATTCGGTTTTTAAAACGGATTTTAACTCCCAAACATCTGCATAACGAATATGTCGTTCGTCAGGACGTGGATGGACCGTAATACCATCTGCACCAAACCGTTCACAATCAATAGCCACCTGACACACATTCGGTATGTTTCCTCCTCTTGCATTTCGTAAGGTTGCTACTTTATTAACATTTACACTTAATTTTGTCATATCAACTTAATTATAAAATTATTGTGAGTAAATTTTTATGCCCCTAATTTTAACAACATACCAAATAAATACATTTTAGCTCTCTAACTTCGGTAAATTAAAAGCTATTTAGTTTATTGGTAAAATTAAATTCAACACAAAAATAGTTTAAAAAATTCAAGATAATATGGAAATATTTCTACTTTCATTTGTAAATTATTATTTTTTAAAAATAAATGCGTTTATTCCAAGAATTTTTTATAATTAAAAAGGTTCCTAATAATTAATTTGTTCATAAAATCACTGTTAGAAAAAACTAAGTGTATGACAAAAATTTTTAATTGCATAAAATTTTTTGGGGAATAAAACATTTATATTAGGAGCTTTGCTCAAACTCCATTATCGTGAACTTGCCAAACACCAAATTATAGGCTTATTCTTGTTCAACTATATAGATAAACTTAGTCCAAACACTGAAATATATCATACAAGATGGTTAAAGATCGTTTGACACTTTAGAAAAAGCTAATTTTTTAGTAAAAATAACTTTTAGATTGCAAATGATTGTAAAATATCTAAACAATGAAAAATTTAATACTTTTCTTCAAAAAAATCTCATTTTTTCTTACTTTTGAAAAAATTAAGTTTTAAGAGGGGACTCAAGATTTAAATTTTTAAAACAATATTATGCGTCTGACTATTAATAAAGAAATAAAATTTAAAAGAAAAAAAATGTTCCAAATGTTTTTTAATCAGAATAAAAGAGATATATTTGCAATTCTATTTGAATTTAATATCAATTAATTAAAT
>Ga0209409_1002134_pt1 | contig 15264 bp, 10 predicted proteins | sample AD_JPNMR1_MetaG_FD_184424 | JGI IMG/M metagenome (GOLD analysis project Ga0209409, IMG submission 184424) | Active sludge microbial communities of municipal wastewater-treating anaerobic digesters from Japan - AD_JPNMR1_MetaG (SPAdes) (version 2) | ecosystem: Engineered > Bioreactor > Anaerobic...
AATGGAGGTTTATGTATGAGTATTTTAAACAAATTGTATTTAATCGGTATAGTATTCATTGTGGGCTGTGGCAGTTTGGGTGTAAGGACCGATGCACATAGTTATAAAGACCCGCTTTATGGAACAAAACTCATCAAAAAGATTGTTGTTTATGCAAACATACAAAATATGCAATACCGTGATCAAATAGAATCAGCATTTATTGATTATTTTATAAGCTTGAACTATGATTGCATTGCTATTAAGAGTTCAAGTATAATACTTCCAACACGAACATATACCAACAAAGAGCTAAAAGAGATTTTTAAATCAAATTCCATTGATGCACTATTGGTGTTTACTGTTCAAGATGCAGGATACAACCATCAACAATTTACATATAATCAACCATATCAAACGTATGGGAATGTTTATAAAAGTGGTAGTAATTCATATAGCTATAACGCATATACCTATGGTGGTCCACAAACATATAATTTTTATAAACCATACCTTAGTGCTGTTGCAGACCTGTACGATGTTAACACTGAATTAAAAATATGGACGGTTCAGTTAAATAGCCGTGGAAATGCATTTGCAAATATTGATGATGCACTTTATAAATCGATTAAAACATCAGTGTTAAAATTGGAACAGGACGGTATAATAAAAAGTCAAAAAAATACCCAGGGTTATTAATACAACAAAATGCTTGACAGGAGGGAATTTTTATTTGTATAAGATGGCAAACAAAAATGAAATATCATCAATAAATAACAGGTTACGACCTCGTGGCATACATTCCATATCAATACCACCGCCATTCCATCCGTTTAAAAGATTACGATTATTCACGGCCAGGTGCATATTACATCACCATCTGTACACAAAACCGTGCGTGTTTGTTTGGGAAGGTGGTTGATGGGGTAATGGAATTAAATGATGCGGGCAAAATGATTGAAAAATGGTATTTTGAAATCATGAATAAATTTCCCGATATCCATTGTGACCAACACATTATTATGCCCAACCACATTCATTTCATTATCGTTAATGTCGGCCCTGTAGGGGCAGACCTGTGTGTCTGCCCAGAATCAGATAAAGAAATTATTAATACGAATGATAAACCATCAGGTAGATGTTATAAAAATAATGATATACATGATGATAATAGAAATTTGGTGGAACACAATATTAATATTGGAGGATGCAGAATAACAAAACATTGGGATAACCGTAATGGATTGTACGAACATGGGATACATAATGATTTGGGTGTATATGGAATAAAAAATGATTTGGGCAAACATAAAATAAAAAACAATTTGGGCGGATATGGGATAAAAAATGATTTGGGTGAACATAAAATAAATAATAATTTTGACGGATATGGAATAAAAAACAATTTGGGTGAACATAAAATAAAAAACAATTTGGGCGACCATAAAATAAAAAATGATTTGAACGGACATAAAATAATAAACAATTTGGGCGGATATGGAATAAAAAATGATTTGGGCGGATATGGAATAAAAAATGATTTGGGCGAACATAATATAAAAAACAATTTGGGCGAACACGTAGGTTCGCCCCTACACAGGGTTGTACAATGGTATAAAACAATGACGACGAATGAATATATACGTGGTGTTAAACAAAATAAATGGCCTCGATTTGATGGCAAATTGTGGCAACGCAATTATTATGAACATATTATACGCAATGATATGGAATTATACAATATACGTTCATATATAATAAACAATCCGTTAAAATGGAAGGATAATGAAAATTTTGTTTAATGGCAAATGGTTATGCAAATAATAAATAATAAATGATAAATATTAAGGAATTAAAAATTTTGAATATCTGAAATAAAAGGGAATAATAATGTCAAATTTTATTACCAATGATCAGCCTAAAAATTTATTAAAAAGGTTGCAGCAATTAATTGCTGTCAGTGAAGAATTAAAATTTCTTGTAGGTTTTTTTTATTTTTCAGGAATTAAAGAATTATATGAATCGTTATTACAAAACTCACAGTTAAAACTGAATATACTGGTTGGATTGAATGTTGATATTGTTAATTACCAGCTTGTTGAATGTGCAGATGCCAGTGATAAAAATCTATCAAATGCAGGAATTGCTGGCAGGTTTTTCCAATCAATTAAAAATTCAATAAATAGTGATGAGTTTGATACTGAGGAATTTTACAAGCAGATAACATTTTTTAAACAATTAATAAAAAATGGCAATTGTATTATACGCAAAACAATAAAACCCAACCATGCTAAATTATATATTTTTAAATTAAAGCAGGGCCAGGTTAAGCGTTCTTTATTTATTACTGGAAGCAGTAATTTAACACGAGCAGGGTTGGTTGACCAGAGTGAATTTAATGTTGAGATATCTGATTATGGAATTGAAGAAGCTGAAAAATATTTTGATGATTTATGGAATAAGGCAGTAAAAATAACTGAAGATGAAGTAAGAAAACAACAATTAATTTCAATACTGGAAAATGACACTTTTATTAAAGAAATAACCCCTTTTGAAGCATATTGCCTTGTTATAAAAACATTCCTTGATTCATACGAGGCAGTCACTATTGGTGATTATTTATGTAAAATATTAGAAAAAAATGGCTATACACCTTACAGGTATCAATTAGATGCGGTAAGTCAGGCGCTGTCTATAATCCAGAAACATAATGGTGTTATACTTGCTGATGTTGTTGGTTTAGGTAAAACCATCATTGCCTGTGCCATAGCAAAGCAATTAAAAAAACGTGGTATTGTCATTTGCCCACCTGGCCTAGTTGGTGACACCAATAAAACTGCTGGTTGGAGTAAGTATTTAGAGGATTTCCAGCTTTTTGACTGGGAAGCCCGTTCGTTAGGTGATCTAGAAAATGTTCTTGAATTTGTTAATGGACACGATGATATTGAAGTGATAATTATTGATGAAGCCCACCGTTTCAGAAATCAGGATACCCGTGCGTATGAGCTATTAAAAAATATATGTCGCAATAAAATTGTAATAGCACTTACCGCAACACCATTTAACAATAAACCAGGTGATATTTTTTCTTTGATAAAATTATTTGTTACCCCAAAAAAATCAACGGTAACACTGGATAATAACATTGAATATTTGTTTTCAGAGTACAGAAGATATTTTGACAGGTTAAGCTACATAAAGCGGTATTATAACAGTTCTGATAAACAAAAGCGTGAAAGAGCAAAAGTACAATATAAAATTCTATTTAGCGATACTTCCATTGATTTAAACAAAGTTAATCGTGCAACACATCGTTTAGCAAAGGAAATACGTGAAGTTATTGAACCAATAACAATACGCCGTAATCGCATCGATTTACAAAAAAATCCGTATTATAAAGATGAAGTTAAGCAATTATCAAAAGTATGCGATCCAATTGAATGGTTCTATGAACTATCGCCACAACAATTACAATTTTACGATACGGTTATTCAAAAGTATTTTGGCGATACAGACGATGGGGGATTATTTAAAGGAGCTATCTACCGCCCATTTGTATATGAAGAAGGTGAATTGCAAAATGACCTGGAAGAAGCTACAAATGAAAACCAGATGGAAAAGAATCGTGAGTATTTTCAACAGATGAACTTATTCCACTTCATGAGGCGATTGCTGGTTAAACGTTTTGAAAGTTCGTTTGGGGCATTTAAGCAAAGTATTGAAAATTTTAAAAAGATACATCAGGATGTGTTACAGTTTATTACTAAAACGGGTAATGGAAATCCCATCAATGGTGAATTTATTTTAGATAGGGCATTACTTGAAAAAATTTATGACCTGGATCTTGATGAAATTGAGGGTTATCTTATTCAGTATGAAGAGCAAATTAATAAAGGAGTATTACCTAAAAAACATAAACGATATAAAATTAAAGATTTTAAATATGCAGATGAATTTATTAATGACATTAAAAATGATATCAATTTATTTGATAAAATACTTGAGGAGCTTAATACATTAGACCTTGTCAATAATGATCCAAAATTAGAATGCTTAATACAAAATATAAAAAATGAATTTTCAAAAAAGCCAAAAAATAACGAACCAAAGCGCAAAATTGTTATATTTTCTGAATTTAAAGATACCGTTAAATATGTTGAAGACACATTGAATCAGGCTTTTGACGAGAGAGTGCTGGTTGTTGCTGGCGACCTTCCACCATCAAAGATTCAATCCATTTATAAAAACTTTGATGCCAGTTTTAAAAATCAGGAGGATGATTACGATATATTGTTGTGCACTGATAAAATTTCAGAAGGTTTTAACTTAAACCGTGCAGGTATGATTATAAATTATGATATACCCTGGAATCCTGTGAGGGTAATTCAAAGGCTTGGACGAATTAACCGTATTAGCAGAAAGGTTTTTAATGAGCTGTATATAGTAAACTTTTTTCCTACTGAAAAGGGTGCTGAGATAGTTAAATCGCGTGAAATTGCGCAAAACAAAATGTTTATGATTCATAATACCCTGGGTGAAGATGCCAAGATATTTGATAGTGATGAAGAGCCAACACCTGCAGAGCTTTACAACAGATTACAGCAAAACCCTGAAACGCGTGAAGCCGAAAGCTTTTATACCAAAGTGCTAAATATTTACCTGCAGCTTAAAGAAAAATATCCTGACATAATTAAAAATCTACACAACCTGCCGCGACGTATAAAAGTTTCTCGCAGGAGCAATGTTGATGAATTGCTGGTATTTTTTAAGAAAAATAGATTATATGTGATGCAGTATGATTATTATGAAAAAGAAATACGTCAAACGTCGCTTGAAGAAGTACTGGAGCGAATGCAATGCAGTATACATGAAACATCGTTACCCATTGATGAACGATTCTGGAGCGCGTATGAGGAAATTAAAAATGCAAAAGAAAAAAAAGGTGGACCCTCAAGTGAACTTAGCCTGTACAGGCGGGCATTGGGTAAACTAAACTTTCTTATAAGTAATAATGACGTTGAAGAGATAAATCAATACAAAGAATTCTTGATGCTATTACGAGAAGACATACTTGATTATGGAACACTTTCTGAGTATACATTACGCCGCATAGCTAACTTTAAAACAGATTTTAAAAATGAAAATGAAAAGAAGCAATTGCTGGGGGACATTGATTTATTGCGTTGTGAGCTTGGCGATAGTTACCTTGTAAAAGAAAAATATAAACATAACGGTTTGCAAAAAGAAATCATTATTGCTATTGAAAACAAAATATTAAAAGAGGAATAGTATATGACTACTACAATACTTGAAAATATTATTAATGATTTTAACCTGAATTTATTTGAAGAATTTTTCAGGCAAAAAAACGATAACTATGAACCTGTTGAACATGAACTGTCACAATTTGATAATGAACTATTTTGTAATGTAAAACAATTGGGGCAGATGCAATGTGGTAATATTGACGTTGCAGTTTTTTCGTGTAGGGTTGAAAAAAATTTAACTGAGCGTAGCAGCAAGAAAGCCCAGTATGTACTGGGGAAAAAGATATTGCGTCAGCTTTCACGGTATGCAGGTGGATTTTTTATTTTTTATGATGCCAATTGCAATTTCAGATTTTCATTCATTTACAGTTTACCACGAGCAGACGGCAGGCAGGATTGGAGCAATTTCAGACGTTACACGTACTATGTAAGCAAGGACCAGACAAACAAAACCTTTAAGCAGCAGATGGTTGCAGGTGATTTCAATAGTATTGATTCAATAATTGATGCATTCAGTGTTGAAAAGGTTACCAGGGAGTTTTATCAGGAAATAGCCAACTGGTATTTCTGGGCACTAAAAAATGTTAAATTCCCGCAAGATGTTGAAAATGAACCTAATGGTAAAGAAATGGCAGTAATAAGGTTAATAACAAGATTAATATTTATTTGGTTTATGAAAATCGAAGGTTTAATACCTGCTCAACTATTTGATGAAATATTTATTAAAGATATTTTAAAAAATTATAAACCAAATAATGATGATTATTATAAAGCAATTTTACAGAATTTATTTTTTGCCACATTAAATACAAAACAAGAAAATAGGCGTTTTAGAAGTAATATAAGGGGTCATAAGGGGTACAATCCAGATTTTGGTAACAATTATGTTTATAGATATGAGGATCTTTTTAAAGAGAGTGAAAAAATAATTAAAGAATACTTTTTACAAATACCATTTTTAAATGGTGGATTATTTGAGTGTCTGGATCATAAATCAAAAGATGAATTGAGATATATTGATGGATTTACTGACGTGGTAAAACACCAGCCAAAAATTCCAAATTATTTATTTTTTTCAAATGAAGAAATCGTAGATCTTAACAGCGATTATGGAACAAAAAATAAGAAATATAAAGTTAGAGGTTTAATAAATATTTTTAGATCATATAATTTTACTATAAATGAAAATACTTATGATGATGCTGAAGTTGCACTTGATCCAGAATTATTGGGTAAAATATTTGAAAACCTTTTAGCAAGCTATAATCCTGAAACTGCTAAAACAGCACGCAAAGAAACTGGAAGTTATTATACACCACGTGAAATTGTTGATTATATGGTAGAACAATCATTGCGTGAATATTTTAAGACTAATATGTATTCAATTAATGACAAAGAATTAGATGAATTGTTTAGCCCTATTAATGAAGGTAAATCAATAAATTTAGATGAATATACAAAAAAATCACTCATTGAATTAATATACAATTTAAGAGTACTAGATCCTGCTGTTGGTTCAGGTGCTTTCCCAATGGGAATGTTGCATAAGTTGGTATTATTACTTCAAAAATTAGATCCTGACAATGAACAATGGAAAACCATGCAGATTGAAGATGTAAAAAGAAACATTAAGGATCCTACGCTGGTAAGTAAGTTCATAAAACAAATAGAAGAAAATTTTGCTGAAAAAAACGATGATTATGGAAGAAAATTATATTTAATTGAAAAATGTTTATATGGAGTAGATATTCAGCCAATTGCAATAGAAATAGCGCGGTTACGATTTTTTATTTCATTGTTAGTTGATGAAAAAATAAATAAAAATAAAGAAAATTATGGAATAGAACCCTTGCCGAACCTGGACTTTAAATTAATGCAGGGTAATAGTTTGATAACCAGTTTCTATGGTATAGATTTACGATATAATGAAAGTATAAAAACATTAAGGGAAAAATTAAATCCTAAAATTACTAATCTTGAAATATTAAAACACCAATACCAATATGCATGCGATGTTAAAGATAAAAAGGATTTAATGGAATCCATAGAAAATTCAATACTTGATATATTTAAAACATATATTGAAATATATTTTCAACATCATTTATCATACATTAAAAACTCTTTTATTTTTGAAAATAAAGAGCTAATGGAAGGAGAATTAAAAAATTATTATAAACAAGAAGGATTTGATATTGAAAAGGCAATAGATGAATTAAAAGATTATATTGAGCTAAAAAAACCTAAAAATTTCTTTTTATGGAATATATTTTTTGCTGAAGTATTTAATGAAAAAGGTGGCTTTGATATTGTAATAGGTAATCCGCCTTATGTGAGTACTAAAGGTGTAATGGAAAAAGAAAAACCAATTTTGGGAAAAATTTATGGTTTTGCTGATGATTTATATTCTCATTTTTATTTTAAAGGTATTGAATTATTAAAAGGAAATGGCATTCTTACATATATATCTTCAAAAACATTCTGGACAATACAAACTAAAAAGAATTTACGAGAATTTCTGCTTAAGAATAAATTAATACAAATTATTGATACTGCTAATCCATTTGAAAGTGCAATGGTTGATACCTGCATTACTATTGTTCAAAAAGAAGCAAACGATAAAAATATAATTCGTTTTATAGATGTTAAAAACGGATGGGAAAACATAAAAGAATATCAGGTTGAACCACAGTTATATAAAGATATGGTTAATAATGTATTTTTTATTCCTACTAAATTTAATTTGAAGGTTTATGAAAGACTGGGTAAAATTGTTAAACAATTGATGGATAAATGGTGGGATAAAATTGACACCAGCAAAAACATTGAGAAGAATAAAAGAGAACTTGAACAATATCGTAACTCACTAAAACCAGGCGATATTACCCTGCTCGGACTGATTACAGAAGGTGGACAGGGACTTGCTACTGCTAACAATGGTAAATATGTAGGCGTATTGGAAGGCACCAAATGGGCAGACAATGTGCGTAAGCAACGACCTGAAAAACTTTTATTGGCAACTAATTTTTGTAAAAAAGAAGGTATACGAACTAAAGCTGATGCGCAGTCATTGTTGAATAAATTGAATGAAAATGAAATTCGCAAGCTTTTTGATGATTTGAAAGAAAAATACGGCAGAGATATATTTGGGCAGGGTTGGCTCTATCGTATTGTAAGTCCTGATGAAATAGCCAACGTGGATACACTTACCGACGACGAAAAACTTAACGGAATTAAAGGCGAAAAAACCTTTGTACCATACGACAAAGGCGATAAAGATGGCAACCGCTGGTATGCCCCAACGCCTTATTATATTGATTGGAGCAGAGAGAATGTAAAAATATTGCAAACTGACCCAAAAGCCCGCTGGCAAGGTTATCAATTCTATTTCAGAGAAGGTTTTTGCTGGACAGATGTTAACTCAACTTATTTAAAATCAAGATTAAAAGAAAATGGTGTATATGATGTTCTAACAATGTCACTATTTACAAGCACAGCATATCCTGACTGGTATTTTGTGTGTATGATTAATTCAAAATTTATTAGTGAATATGTTGACGATTTTGTAAATTCTACCTCTCATTTTCAAATTAACGATGCTCGTCAATTGCCTATTATTATTCCCACATCAGAGCAATTAAAGGTATTTGAGGATATATTTAACCGTGCAGTTTCTGTGCAAAAGGAAAAATTTGCAGGCAAGATAAGCGAAAAAGAGGCGGAAGAAAAATTAGAAAAGATACAGCAGGAGTTGGATGAGAGGGTGTTGGAGATGTATGGGGTGAAATAAGAATAACTATGAATAAAGATCTTTTTGAAAATGAAATAAAAGAAAAAAGCGTAGAAGTAAATATCTATGCAGATGAAATAATGTCAAAAAAGTGTCCTGTTACAAATAGTAACTGGAATTACATTGGAATTATTGTTGAAAACATAGGCAAACCATTATTGTCAGATATCATTAATGAGAGGTTTTGCAATAACTTTGACAAAGAATCTATATACTATAAAAAGAACAATAAACTTGTTCATTGGGTTGATATTAAATCCGCGGATGAAAAAAATATTTGCAAAAGGTGGTTTGAATATATTTTAGATCCAACAAAAAGTGCTGAAAAGTTCTACAGTTATATTCTTGGTCTAAATGATAGTTGCTTAAATAAAGAAGAATTCGATCCAGATAATGAATTCAATTCAAAGTATAATCGTTTTTTTAGAAGTGCAATAAAATATGCTCTTAAGTCTTTCTTTGGTGACCAAAAAATTGTGATTAAAAATATCTACCATGAACAAGGGCAACAACAACATCATCAATATTTCCCTTGGCACGCTATATTTAAGTTACAAAATGAGGAACCAAAATTTGTTTTTGAGACATCAGAAATTGAGTTTTTACAAAAAGATCATACTATAGATGAAAAATCAAATTTAGTTCAATTATGTGATTGTTTTATGGGTGCTGTTACTACTATCATTCACGGTCTGGAAGTGAGTAACCGTGCCGAGTACAGGAAGGAATTAATTGACCTTATCCTACCTCTTGTCCAACGAATGATTAAAGAACCTAAGAATATCAATAGTTCTTATAAACATGCCAATAGAATAATGATAAGCTTTTTCCCAAAAGAGAAAACAACTATTGATGATCCAAAACGTTATCAAAATCAATTTTATACAAATCGGACATTGAAATATGTACAAGATAATTCTAGGCAATTGACTCTAGATTTTTAAATATATAGATTATGCTAACCAGTCCTTTGTCCAGCAAATCGTGTCACTGGTGGATCAAATCTTGAAAGCAAAAAAACAAAACCCCCAGGCAGATACTAGCCAGTGAGAGATGGAGATAGATGGGTTAGTGTATCAATTTATGATTTAACACCAGAAGAAATTAAAATAATTGAAGGGAGGAAAGTAAAAATGATAAGTAAAATTAAAATCGCAAATTTTCGTTCAATTAAAAATCAAGAAATGAAATTGGGTAATTATACACTCATTATAGGCAATAACGGAACTGGTAAAACATCAGTTCTTGAAGCCATCAACTATGCCTTATCTCCTGCATTTTTATCAGGAAGAATAAAACATACAGATTTTTATAATGGAGAAGATAATCCGATAATTATAACTATTGAATTTGAAGAAGATTTAAAAGCCAAATTACCTGATGGATACACAAAACAAGAAATACCTTTTAAGGAAGTTCTTTTAAAAATGAAATTTCGTGAACGAAAAGCATCAGAAAAAGCTTTTTCTGATTTGGTGGTTATTGAGCATAGAATTGAACCAACTGATAATGTTACAAGAATAACAGATGGTTGGAGTATAACAAGAAAAAGTGGGAGTGATTTTAAATTTAGAGAGCAGCTCTTAGCATTGAATTTAATTGAAACAGAAGATCTACCCAGAAGTTTTTATTTTAATAAAAGTAGAGATAAACAATTACAAAGAGGTTTTAATTCTTCAATAAATACTGTATTCGATGATTTTAACTGGCGATTTTTAAAAAATGAGAAGAGTAAAGACTTCTTTAATGAAAAAAACGAAATAGAAAAAGAAAAGATTCTTGATTTAATTGATATTAAAGAAAATGTATTTGACACCTTAAATCAAAAGCTTAATAATTTTGGTATTGATAACATTGATATTTCTTTCATCGACGGTAAAGCGCCATTTAATAATGCCTATCTAAGTAAAAAAGAACAAATAGATTTACCAGTTAAATACCTTGGTTCAGGTGTTGAGATGATAATTTCCTTAATTTTTCTCGAAACAATGGCTTCAATGTCTAAAGAAAAACTTGTAATTTTAATTGATGAGCCCGAATTACATTTGCATCCATCTCTACAATATAAACTTTCAGAATATCTTGAAAATATTTCAAAGAATCATCAGGTTATAGTCTCAACTCACTCTCCAATTTTTTTTAAGAATTGCATTGGTAAAGAAAATACTCAATTATTAATAGCTAAGATCGAAAATGGTGAGGTCAAACTGGCTCCAAGTGAAAATTTCGGTTTATTTCCTTGGAGCCCAAGCTGGGGTGAAATAAATTATTTTGCGTTTGATTACCCAACAATAGAATTTCATGATGAGCTATATGGATATCTACAAGAAAAAACAGAAAAATATAAGCAAAATGAATTTGAAAATTGGCTTACTGATAATGGAATTTCAAAAAATAAAAAATGGACAAAAGAAATTAATGGAAACCCTCAAACAGAAGAAGCCGTAACTCTGCAGACTTTTATAAGAAACAAGGTTCATCATCCTGAAAACCAAGCAATGAAGAACGAATATTTTAAAGATGGTGAATTAAAGACATCTATAGAACAAATGATTGAATTAGTTAAAAAAATCAATGCTCCAAACATCGGAGGTGATATTGGATAAAATCCTTGCGGCAAAAAAGAAGAACCCGCAGGCAGATACCAGCCAGTGGGAGAGGGAGATAGATAGGTTGGTGTATCAATTGTATGATTTAACGCCAGATGAAATAAAAATAATCGTAGGAGCAAATAATTATTTGCCCCAATAATGGACAAATGATGATTTATCCCAAACGTAAATGAAGAAAAATGAACCAATACAATCCCAATATCCACAACCGCCGTTCCATCCGTTTGCAGGGGTACGATTATTCGCAATCGGGCGCGTATTTTATTACCATTTGTACACAAAACCGGGCATCATTATTCGGCCACGTGGTTGATGGTAAAATGATATTAAACGATGCGGGGATGGCAACACAACAATGTTGGTTGGAAATACCAAAACATTTTCCCAATACAATATTGGATGAATTTGTAATAATGCCCAATCATGTGCATGGGATCATTGTCATTACCGATATTAACCCGCCAAATGTAGGGGTTCAAAATTTTGAACCCCTACAGATTGAATCCCCACGTATCGAACCCAAACAAAATTATTATCAAAAAATTATTCCCGGTTCAATTGGATCCATCATCCGTGGTTTCAAAATCGGTGTTACAAAATGGTTTCGTCAAAATACGGATGTATACCATGTTTGGCAACGCAATTATTATGAACATATTGTTCGCAATCAAATGGAATTAAAACGAATTAGGGAATACATTGTTAATAATCCTGTTAATTGGCAAAATGATGAAAATTATATAAAATCATAAAAATCAAATTATTGCAATTCTATCCATATTATTATTATTAAAAAATTACAATTATTTACCAGCCGAATGTATATTACATCACCATCTGTACACAAAACCGCGAATGTTTGTTTGGCAATGTGGTTGGTGAAAACATCGTATTAAATGAGGAAGGAGAAAATAATAAACAATCATGTGTTGATTTAAAATTACCATTATCCATGATTGCAACAAAATGCCATCAAACACCCCCACCACAAAAAACTTCTTGCATATATTTGCTATTTGTAATCACATTGTAATGTAATCACAAAATAATGCCTCAGCTAAAAATTTATTATACAGGAGTACTGATATGACAATTATAACAGATGTCCATGCACGTGAAATTTTAGATTCACGGGGCAATCCTACCATAGAAGTTGATGTTGAACTATCTTCAGGGATTGTTGGCAGATTTGCCGTACCATCCGGTGCATCCACTGGCGAAAACGAAGCCATTGAACTGAGGGATGGCGATAAATCCCGCTATAATGGCAAGGGTGTATTGAAGGCAGTGCAAAACGTAAATGAAATAATATCAGGCGCTGTTGTTGAAATGGATGCCATGCGACAGATAGAAATAGATAAAACGCTGATTGACTTAGATGGTACACCAAATAAAGCAAAATTAGGTGCAAATGCCATTTTAGGCGTATCAATGGCATGTGCCAAGGCTGTTGCCGAAACCTTTGGTATGCCTCTGTATCAGTATATTGGTGGAGTGGGTGCATGTGAGTTGCCTGTGCCAATGATGAACATATTGAATGGCGGGAAACATGCTGACAATAATGTGGATATTCAGGAATTTATGATTGTGCCGGTTGGCGCTGATTCATTTAAAGAAGCGTTGCGCATGGGAGTTGAAACGTTCCATGCATTAAAAAAGGTGTTATCCAAAAAAGGTTATAACACAGCAGTGGGCGATGAAGGTGGATTTGCACCAAATTTAAAATCCAATGCTGAAGCTTTTGAGGTAATACTGGAAGCAATTAAAGAAGCTGGGTTTAAAGCAGGTCAGGATATTTATTTAGCAATTGACTCAGCGGCAAGTGAATTTTACAAAAATGGCAAGTATGTTATGGCAGCTGAAGCAAAGCCAGAAAAAACATCAGAAGAGCTTGTTGCAATATATGAAAGCTGGATTAAAATGTATCCCATAATTTCCATTGAAGATGGTATGGCCGAGGATGACTGGGATGGATGGAAGCTGTTGACTGATAAATGCAAGGATAAAGTGCAGCTTGTTGGCGACGATATATATGTTACTAATACAGAAATATTTAAAAAAGGCATAGAAAAGGGGATAGCCAATTCAATCTTAATTAAATTGAATCAGATAGGCACATTGACCGAAACTATCGAAGCTATTGAAATGGCAAAACGGGCAGGGTATACAGCAGTTGTGTCCCACCGTTCAGGTGAAACAGAAGACCCATCAATTGCTGATTTAGCTGTTGCTATGAATACAGGGTTTATCAAGACAGGATCAGCATCGCGTACTGACCGCCTTTCAAAATACAATCAGTTATTGCGAATTGAAGAGCAGCTGGGTGCTGCAGCAAAATTTAATGGCAAAAAGGTGTTTTATTCAATTGGCAAGCCGTAATAATAAATTTTCAATATTTCTGATTGCATTCATCCTCTTCAGTGTGTATTGCTTTGTGTTCAGTGAAAGTGGCATACTGGAGAGGATGAAGCTGCAAAAAGAGATAGCATATATACAGCTTCAGATTATACAGAAACAATCGGAAATTAAAAAGTTCAGGGAATTAACTGAACATGGTAATCCTGACAATATATTATTGAGGGAAAGTATTAATGCAGGGTATATCCCCCAGGGAGCAAAAGTATTTGAGTTTCAGGATAAACAGAAAGAGCCTCCTCAGTTCCAACCCTCACAACAATCAGGCACAGATAAATTTACTCAGTACATACAGTATGGCAGAATTTTATGGTTGATATTTTCTGTTTTGATTATTACCGGAATGTTGCTATATTATAGAAACAGAAATCAATTATAGTTATTGAAAAAATATGATACCTCATATGTACACGCTTACTCAACGGGATGAACAGGTTTTACGCTGGCAGCTTAAGGGTACCACTGATGCTGTTGCTGGAATATTTGAAAAGTGTGATTATGGGTTTCCCCAGATAGTATTGTTATCCCCCCAGGCTGGTAGTACGGTTGATTACCAGTCATTGTCCAATATATTGTGGCTGACATGCCCATACTTGAATGATGAAATACATGAGCTTGAAAATAAAGGATATATTGCAAAGATTGAAACATTTATTAATACTGATGAAGTGTTAAAACGTGAGATGCTGAAAGCACATTCTCATTTTTATTTTTTCAGAAAAAGCGTATATGAAAAATACATACATAAAGAAATTGAAGATGAATACTTACATGTTATGAAAAGAGGCATAGGGGGTTTGCAGGAACCTGTACATTTAAAATGCTTGCATTTGCACTATGCACATTATAGAATATGTGAAAGCAACATAGCTGGAAGGATTGTGTATCATTTATTACAGCAAAAGGTAAATTGCGATGATGCAATTTGTAGAGTCTCCTTACAAAAATGATGATGTCATAGTAATACGAAAACTCAAAAAAGATGGTAGCGTAGATACTGAAATTATACAAAGAATTACCGAAATTTTACATAAAAATGGCCTTGTTATCCTCCCTGTTGACTCACAGTATGAAATAGTTGGTATTGCAAATGCAGCGGTTGAGCATAAATTAAAAACAATTATTAAATCAAGAACAAAAAAATTTGTACGCCTGATAGCATCATTCAAAATGCTGGAATCCCTTGCAACGGTCACCAAGT
>Ga0209409_1002138_pt1 | contig 15231 bp, 14 predicted proteins | sample AD_JPNMR1_MetaG_FD_184424 | JGI IMG/M metagenome (GOLD analysis project Ga0209409, IMG submission 184424) | Active sludge microbial communities of municipal wastewater-treating anaerobic digesters from Japan - AD_JPNMR1_MetaG (SPAdes) (version 2) | ecosystem: Engineered > Bioreactor > Anaerobic...
CTTTATCTTTCCCCTTTATCTCTCTCTTTATATTTCTCTTTATATCTCTCTTTATATCTTTTTCTCTTTTGATATCTTTATATTTCTTATAAATACTTATAGGGCTTATATGTTTTTGTGAGAGCGGGAGAAGATTTTGATTTGGTATCCGTGGGCAATCGCTATCGGTTGCCGGTCTCCTCTTGCCATACGCTCTTTGTCTGTGCCATATGCCATAAACAAAGCGAAAGGAGGATGGAGACATGGATACAAGCAGGAATGCAGTCTCTCAGGCCATTGAGCACGAATGCGAGCGCCTCAAGATGATGCTCCTAGACAAGAATCAGAAATATGGCAATTCGTTCATGTGCCCAATACAGATATTTTCCCGCATCGGCGCAGAAGAGCAAGTCAAAGTCCGAATCGATGACAAGATTAAGAGATACATGACCTCATCCCATGATGATGATGAGGACACGATTTTGGACCTCGCCGGGTACCTGATTCTCTTGCTCGTCTTGCGCCGCCAGTACACGCCCAAAGAATAACCTATGCCTTTAGCACGGACCTAATCAGCTTTTCCACGTTTCGCTCCGTTTTCTGCTTCTGCGAAGGCCACGCCATTTCCCGAAAATGGAAACCATCTTCCTGTAGCTCAGTGATGGTGCGGATAGGCCACGCCTCTATCATTGCTCGCGAGCAATGCCCACACCTGAAGAGATACGAATAGCAGATTTCCTTCTCACCGGACACTTTCGTCCTGTAGGCTATGAGTATCCCTGTGCCATCGCAGTATTTGCAGTCATTTTCAACCTCGTATGAATGAGCCGCCCTCTTTTCGGGGAAAGTATTGAGCCATTCGTGGTAGTAAGCCCAAATCTGGGCGGGCAGGTTTCGGGGAAAAGATTCGCTATCTTCCTCAATCTTGCGGATTATCCAGGAGACCGCCTCCTCCGGGATGTTCTTGACTCTTTGCATCCATAGCTCCATCGTATCGGCGGATGGCAGGTTTCGTCTCTCGTAATATGCACTCAGCTCTCGCACGAGAGCGGCAAACGTTAGATTATTCATCTTCTTCTCCCTTGTGATTCCAAGATGTTCTTTACTCTTCTTCCCGCTTTCTGGGCCATACAGACGCCAGTCGCAAACATAAGAAAGCCTGCCATGTTCCACCAAGGCGTGGCGGTCTCGGCACCAGACATTCCTGCTCCCACGAAGATGAACGTACATATCATTGTCCTTGAAATAATATCTCTCATCGTAGCCTCCATCCGTATGGAACCCCATACGTCGTGTCTCCATCAACAGTCTGAAAGATACGCTCACGGCACCTCTTACAGTACTGCCGATAGTCCCCGGCGGGATAGGCGGGCTCATCGTGCCACCGTTCGCACTTCGGGCACCTGAAGCGTCCCTTTTGACTTCTCGCTCTTTCTCTCTGATAGATAGCCTTGTAGTCTTTTGTCTGCTTGTATTTGCGTCTCAATAGATGAGAACATCTCGGTTGACAGCACTTCTGATTCTTCGTTCGTGGTGTGAACTCACCACCGCAATATTCACAGATTCTTGTCTCTCTCACTTCACGCCTCCTCGTTCCAGCCACTCTTCTACGCCATCAGCCACGCTCCTGGCGTTTCCTCCACCTCTGTCCTGCTGCCGCGACAACCAGCTCGTGATATGATTAGCCACACCACGCCTTGTTTTCCTTCTCTTAGGATTTGCGAGGTTCCAGGCGCGAATCTTTCGCAGCTCCTGCTCGACGTCCACACCAGGATATAGCCGCTTAAGCTCGTTAACGAACTCCCAGGTCACATCGTATTCTTTTCGACCTGTCTGTCTGTCCTCCTGAATAGGAATCGAGATGAACGTCGCCGCATGAGAGCTTCCGTCTCGGAAGCGCTCTGCGGTATTATTTATTTTTATTTCTTTTTCTCTTTCTATTTCTCTTTCTATTTCTCTTTCTATTTCTCTTTCTATTTCTCTTTCTATTTCATCAGTGAGTGCTCCGTGAGTATTCAGTGAGTCCTCAGTGAGTCTGTCGTGAGTACTCAGTGAGTCCTCAGTATTAAGGCTTACCACGTTGATATTGCTCGACATATCTTCTGGTGGAGGAGGATTCCGTGTTGCGGACGGCCTGTTGATAATCTGGTGCTTTCGGAAGTTACGGATATACATGTACTGCTCTCCGTTGACTTCGTACTTCAGGACGAAACCCGCCTGAACAATCTCGTTCAGGAGCGAGATGAAAACTCTTTGAGGCATGGCATCGTAAGGGAATATGTGACTGCACAGCCATAGTGGATTAGACTTGACTACCCCATAGTCGTCTGCGAAGCTCCACATCCCGATAAACAGCAGTCGTGCATCTCTCGATAGACGGCCCACCTTCTCGTCATCCCAGAATTCCGGTCGGATTATTCGCGCTCTCGGCATATCATCCTCCCCACCTGATAGTCACAACCGTCCTAGGCATCTGCCTGTCATGATAGACGCGAGAACCGTCCCAGGAATAAATCTGTGCATCATCGAGATAGACAATGCCCTGAAGACAGTCCCCTACTGACTCCAATACACCCGACAAATCTGGCTTTTTGCCCTTCACGTATGCTAATACGCTCATAGACACATCACCAGATATTGGCTCACCTGCCCACTGCTGCCGGGCCGCGCATCTCGCTTCTGCCTCCCAATTCCTGTAGGCACGTGACGGGATAATCACAAGGCGGCGCGGTACGTTCCTTCCGCCAACGTAGATAGGGACGCGGGAATTCTTTTTTGCCCTAACGCTCCCCGGCAGAACTATTGTTTTTTCCATTTTCCTCCCTCCTTCAGTCGTCGCAATAAGGGCATAGACCAGCCCTGTTCTTAGGATGCCCACATTTTCGACAGAGATTAGAGGGACTGGTATCTCGCGCCATTAGACGCTTGACTCGATAGATACATAGGTGATGGTAAGCGTATTGCGTGTGGGCGGGCAGTACCCTGCCGCACCCACACGCACATTTTCTCGTTCTCGCCTCTGCGACTTCCGCCGAGGCTACAGATTGCGGGTAATCTTTACAGGTCCTCGCACAATACGGATGTAGAGGAATGAGCATATCCGGTTGAATTGGCACATAGGCATGTTGTAGCACTTCATCAGCATACGCGATTCGTCTCCGTCTTTTCTCGCAGTCGGCCACGGATAACCAGCATTCATAATGCTTACAGTAGAATATATGTTCAGTCATTCCTCTGTGCAAATATCTTCGCATATCCATCAGAGTCGCTAAGATACTCTCTGATTTTATCCCAGCAGTCTGGGTATATGCGCAAAGTCAGGTTTCCCCGGTCATCCTCTCTAATGTATCCTATCTTTTTCCATTTTTTTGTCTTTCCTTCTTCTACGTGCTCGTACGGTACGGTAATATCGAAGTAACGTGGCATACTTAGCTCCTTATCTTAATGCTTTTCTTTGTAGTAACAACTACGCCTGGTAGCATTACGCCCGCGGTCGCGAGTTTCCTTATCGCGGACATGTTGAACTCGATGACGCTTATCGGTACCTTTCCCTCCGCCACAGCCTTCACCAGGGCCAGAGGATTAATCACCTCGACATCCTTCTGCGTACTGGACACGACGCCCTCGACCTTCCCCTCTTCGAGGGGAACCTGCACGGTGACGTTTATCGTTCCCAGCTTCTCCTGTATAGAAGCCTTTGTTGTGTCTAACCTCACCAATAACGTGTCTTTCTCTGCGCACAATTTCTGAGCTTGCGCGCCAGACACCTTTTCGGATGAAAGCATCTCGTCTATCCTATCAATAGATTTTTCTATCTTCTCCGCTTCGCGCGATAGATTCTCTATCTCGTTTAGGACGCGCCGGGATTCTTCCTCAGCCTGCTTCCGCATGGCGGCGGCCTGCCTTTCGCGCTCCTCGGCGTTTCGACGCTCTATCTCACGCAGGGCATCAGATATTTTATCTTTAATAATGGATTCTGCCTTTTCCAGGGGGGCCATGTACTTCTTCTTTTGCTCGACAGCTTCTTTGTGCGCCTGGTGTGCCCTCTGTATGATTGGATTGAATGTGTCTTCTATCTGTTTCCTCAACTCTCTGAGGCTCACGATATAGCCACGAGCTACCCCGATATCCTCTGTTGTTCGCACAACCATCTGCTTCGCCTGCTCAAGAGCAGGTATTACCTGCCCCTCAATTTTCTGTAATTCCATTCCTGTCATTTTATTATCCCCTTTCTTTTCAGGTAGTTAAACTCTATTAGCCTCGCACGGAAGAATTGAAAGTCATCTGAACTGTCCAACTCTATTTGACGCATGTATCCATGACGGGGAAAGTAGAGTACATATCTCCTATAGATTTGGTGGCTCAGAGCATTGGCATAGGCCGCAGTCTGCGGCCCAGCCATGAGGTGGCTGCCAGTCTTGTACTCAATGACTGCAGGTCGTCCCCTTACCTTCGCCACTAAATCGGGAGTCCCCGCGTACATCAACTGTCGATTGAAGATAGGCTTCTCTATCGCTATCGGCTCAACATCGTTAGAGGCGTACCACAGCTTGAACTGCTCAAATGCTGCGCGCAAATCGGGATGAAGACTGTCTTCGTCGAGGTCATTCTCCACATAGAGTTTCAGCGCCTCGTGGAAAGCAGAACCGTATTCTCGTGACCGCTCCATCTTCGAGCGATGTATCATTGTGCCATCTAACACGTTGACGTAATAGCCATTGATTAATATCCATTCTCTCAAGATTTGAGTGACGGACGGCACACGCCTGCCATCCACGTAATATGCATGCGCCTCCTTGTCAAAGGCAATCTCAGATGTCATGCGGGCACCTCTTGCCCATTAGGTCGCCATTTGTGCAGTAAGCTACGAGGACATCGTTTTCGCTAGCAAACGTCGAGAACGAACATTCACGAGGATTTTTCCCGCATTCTTTGGTACCAGTCTCATTGATGATATTTCTCAGATTTTTTATTGCTTTAGCTGCCCAGCGATGCGAAATCTTATCGAGATTGGCGAGAGTAACATACTTCTCACTTCCCGTCTCATCGGTATATACAGTAGCCTGCCGCAGCAGCTCCTCCGCACGCGCAGAATCAAATAAAGATAGCATCTCTTTGAGCTCTTCACGCGGAGATTTCTCCGCTTTAGGCTGAGACACCGCTCCAAGCGGCTTAGTCTCGACCGTATCCTCTGATTTACGCATTGGACGGAGGGTAGCGACGGGGGCCTCCACCTCACACTCAATTCGCTCCATTCTATCCATTTCCTCGGAGAGATATAGGCCTCTTAGCTTAGTCGGCCAGGCTAAGCGCCTCGCAATCGCTTCAGCGCACTTCGCAAGCATGTGGTACGGCATCTTTTTCCAGATGTACTTATCTGAGGCGAACTCTTTCCAGCGTGCAATGCCCACGAAACGGGTCTTTTGGCTCCCCCCCAGCGGGTCTGGTAGCCAACGATACAGGCTTACCTTTGCCCATTCCGGGCGGCCCAACTCGTCTTCTGGGCCGAACTCAGGTGGGTCTATGCCCGCAAAACTGCCGTCTTCTTCGCCCTTTGCTCGCATGTAGTCGATTGTCGTTATGAAGGTAATCCGTCCGTCAATCTTTGCAGGAATGATTAGACGGTCTAAGGGATGCGTTCCTCTTCTCTCGCACTCGTGCAGATATAAGGCCATCTCTTCGTCCGTGCTGCCGGCAAAGATGACCTTCCGCACGAGCTCCTTCTGCTCTCGCGACAAAGCTGGTACAACTTCGTTTCCTTCCTTCATACTGCCTCCTTTCTTATGTTTTTGTGTCAATAGCAGGGCGAAAACTATTGTCTTCGCCCTGCCTTCTAATCTACTCTCCGAATATTTCCCTCAAGTGGAGCTGGAAGGCTTTATTTATAGCTTTATAGTAAGCTGTAAAGCTTTCTTACTATAAAGCTATAAATGCAGAGTCGGCGCAGATGTTTTTTGAAACTAACAGCAATTCCAGTGAAAAAGGAGAGAAAAGTCGAAAGCAACCGATAATGATATAACTTCCCCTGACTGTCCGCTATCACGTACCTTATCCTACTTCGGTATCTGGGCCTTTCGAGAAAAGAGATTCTCGCATTTTTCAAAAAAACATATCTTTCTTGTTTCGTTTTCATTTTTTCTCTCCTTTCTTTTATTATTTTTTGTTAGGATACTATGCTTATGATTGGTTTTTTGTCAAGCATTTTTTTTGGAAAGCTAAAAATATTTCTTGACATTCATAAATAGATATATCTAAGTACAAAAGTAATAAAAAGAAAGGGAGGTCGCTATGGCAATCTTCAAAGTCGCTAAATGTGCGGCGTGTGGGCGCAAGCTAAATACGACGCAAAAGGCTGAAGTGTGCCCACGATGCGGGAGGGAAATGCGTCTCTCAACTAACTGGTACATCTCCTTCACGCAGGCCGGGAGGAAGTACATAAAGGCGATAGGTCCTCAGCGGCGAATGGCGGAAGACGCGCTTGGGAAGATTCGCGTCGAAATCCGTGAGGGTCGCTTCTTCGACAAGGCTCCCTCCACTACCTGGGATAAAGCGGTCGAGGCGTTTCGCCGACATTTTCGTGCGCATTGTAGCCCAAAGACATGCCTTATGTACGAGGCAAGCCTGAAGACGTTATCCGCCCGGTTTCGGGCATTCACACTCGACAAGATAAGCCCACAGATGATTGAGGCGTTCATCGCAGAACGGCTCGATGGTGGAGTGACGAACTCCACCGTCAACCGTGACCTCGCCGCGCTTCGGCGAATGTTCACGCTCGCGGAGGAATGGGGCCTTGTCGAAAAGAATCCAATGAGGCATATACGTAAACTGAAAGAGAATCCTCCTCGGACACGGCATCTCACGCAAGAAGAAGTTAATAGGCTAATCGATGCCTGCAACCAAGAATGGCTCAAACTGGCTATTCTTATTGCGGTAGAGACGGGATTGCGAAAATCAGCCATTTTTGGTCTGAAGCGGCAAGACATAGATTTTCAAAGTGCGGTCATTAGAGTAAGGAGCAAAGGAAACAAGATGATAACCGTTCCGTTGACAAAATTAGTGCAGGCCGCGCTTCACAGACGTATAGAGGAGCTATCGCGGGAGAAGGTAGTCTCTCAGTATATCTTCCCCTCGCCCGTTGATGCGTCTAAGCCTATCCGCTCGGACTATGACAAGGGATTCAAAGCCGCCTGCCGAAGGGCAGGCATAAAGGACCTCCGATTCCATGACTTGCGTCACACGTTTGCATCTCTATTTTACGAGAGAACCGGGGATTGGAAAGCCCTTCAAGAGATACTCGGACACTCAGACATCTCAACCACAATGAAGGTATATACCCACCTAAGAGAAGAACATCTAAGACAAGCGATTTCAAGATTTGAACAGCATAGAACTACCGATTCCCTGTGAGGGACTACCTCCCTGGGCCCTACCTGTTCATGGTAGGGCCTTTTTTGTCAGCAATCCCATCCCAACGATTGGGTTAGCTTATGCATACTAATAGCATCTGGTGACCGTCTGGGTGACGGGCAGGTGACGGGCTTTTCAGCTCCATACTTATTAGATTGGTCTACATTACATTTTGTTTGGCAGGATGAAGGATTACTCATGTCGCCTTTCGTTCTCTTAATGTAGGGCAAATTTACCCCTATCTTTTCATCTCGTCCGTTCAAAATGTGGGATATCAATGAATGTATATCTGCCAGACTCTATTTTGCCCCGCCAGGAACCGCCCCACCGGTTATTCGCATTCATATTTTCCCACAACTTGCCCAGCTCCGCTATGTCTTCACGCCGGGAGAGAAGTTTTAGCGTCCCGGAGTGTGTCTTTGAGAAGAAATTCAAATCAATCGCCAGGCGGTTCAGATGCTGCGATTGCATAGTCTTGCTTCTTCCCGTCTGCACATACAGCTTCTGCATCTCGATAGGTCTCCATAGCTCCCCTCCAGTAACGATGTAGCCATGCTGTTCTGCGTACTTCAGCAGCTCAGCCACGTTCATCAAAAACTCATGCTGAGTCATTACCAACGAAGACATAATCATCTCCTATTCCTCATAAGATTATCGAACGGACGTTTCTCAATCGTCCTCCCGACAAAATAATAGCCAAAGACTATCTCCATCGCATAACATAGTTTATCGTATTTCGACGCCTCTACAGCAGAGAAAGTCGCAATGATTAGCGTGGCAGTCAATAGCGCCAACACCATCGGACGCACATTCTTCGACAGCCACGAATCGGAAACCATATCGGCCTTATGACGCTCCGTGATAGATGTAATAGCCGTCTGCTCTGTCTGCGCGGAAATTCGCTTCTCTTCCAGCGCATACTTCATCAACTCCTGCTCATGAAGGAGCTCCGCCTGCTTCAGTGCGATAATCTGCTCATTCGACAAGGGCTTATTGACGTCCAGCTCGATACCAGTTTTGTCCTTCACCCAGTCTTTGAGAAAATCCACACCCTTGCTTAGCCCCACGCTCGCCAGAGTACTAAGACCGTGCTTTAGCATCTCTCCTACCAAAGGGCCTAAGATAACTGGTAGCATACACGTACCTCCTTTCATTTGTTCGCTATCTGGATGAATAATGACGCTATAATCGTGAGCATGGTCGCGCATATTCCCCACATGATTTGGTCTATCTTCTTCCTCAACATCGTATCCAGGGATTCATATTTGTTCCGCAGCATATTTATCTCCTCCTCAATCTTTCGATGACGCTCCTCACATAATGCTTTCAGGTACTCATCCATTTACTCACCCTCCTCGTGATAATAGCGAAGAAGGTTCATCTGCATCCCCCGCAACATCTTGCGCTGCTGAACATAAGTCCTAAGCTCTTGCGGCATTAGCTTCCTTTCGATTTCTTCAGCAATCTGCTGCCCCGTGATGGGAATACCTTCATCATACGCTCGCAATAGTGTCGTTTCTAAGTCATCTCTCTTGCCCTTCATTATCGCCTCTATTGCATCATCTATATATCTCCGCTCTTTCGTCACATATTTCCTTTTCTCATACGAAGAGATAATAGCTATGTCAGCCAGCTCCGATTCACGCACCGGGCGAAAACCAGCTACCGTAGCGGCAATTTCGGCAGGCTTAGCAATATATTGTAGGCGATTTCTGTGATACGGGTCTTCCACCCTCATATCATTCATAATAATTTCTATACCCATCATTATTCTTCCCACCGAAGGCGCTATGCCCTTCACTACAGGTGACAAGCTCCGCGTCTCACCACTTTCCTTCATCTGAAGAATAGTGTTGATTGTGGGGCCAAGGAAATCGCCAATAGAACGTGGGAGCGCATCTCCTACGCCGACGCGCTTAGCTATGTCAATACCCAGCCCCGCACCAAGCAGGCCATATATTGCCGACCGCGCAACGAACTTTTTGACACTATCATCGTCCGCCCACTCCATCAGAAACTTCTTGTATTCAAGTAAGATGTTCGTCCCGGTCAGCCACTCAATGAAAGAAATAAAACCCTCAATCAGGGGGATGCCAAGTGTGCCTGCCATCAACAAATACGGTATCCAGAATTTTGCCTTTTCCGCGCCTTTCAGCCCCGTGATGAACTCTATCTGCTTAATAGCGAACGGCTTGAATTGACCAAGCAGACGGCCAGCAGGGTTGCGGAATATCCGCGCCGTATCTGCAACGCTATAATCGAATTGAGTTTCGTCGACCATCTTTCGGGCGTACATACGTGCCTCGGACATACTCGCGTTTTTTTCAATGGCTGCATTGTAAGCGGCCAATGCCGTTACTGCTCTATTCAGATATTCGGCCTTGTTAAAGAAGTACATGGTGGCCCGCGTCAGGCGGCCACCTGCAGATATGTACGAATAACCGCCTACATTCATTAGTCCAAGGTCATTGGTTATGCCCATCCGACGGAGCACATTCCTATCTCTCGCAGTCATGCTTCCCGTGATTACACGAATAAACGCTTTTGAAAAATGCTGCGCAGGGAGCTTTGAAAACGAATTGATTAGCTGCGTCAGGTTTACAATCCCGGCGGACAGATTAAAAAGCCCCAGTTTCATCGTGGCAGAAAAATGGATAGCTTTGTTGACCATCCAAATAGAAGGTCTTTGTGAACGCACGTGCGCACCGAACGCACGCTTGATGGCCTCATCAATGAGCATTTCCAACTCTCCAGGAGCTCCGTTCACATCGCGTATATATCTTTCGATATATATCGCAACAGTCCTGTCTCGTTTCGCCTCGTTAGCACGGCCCAGCTCCACGCCGAAATCTCTCTCAAATTTCTTCACCACTCGTGACTTAAAATCGTCGAGGGCAACATATCTGCCGCATGAATAGTAGTATTGCCGCAGGATGTACGCAATATCATCTTTTCTGTACCCTTCCTGCCCTTCGCGCTTCAGCAGGTTCCCAAAGAACCTGTGCCTACCTGCGGGCCTCGCAATCTCAGAGACTATCTTCGCGGCCTCGTCTCTTGTTAACTGGAGATTGCTCTCTATCTTATCTATAAGAAGAGAGTAAGCCCTCCCGCGAAGAGAAGTCTTTGTCAATATCTCGTCCGGCATCGAGAATGACTTTGGCCTAATAATGTAGTTTTTGTCCGGGCTTAACGTGTTCGCATATTGGACGGCCTCTTTTAGCGACCTGAAGGTCCCTACAATAGTGGTAGTATCCAATTCGCCTGTTTCTTGATTTTCCTCAGTTTCATACACGTTCCAATTCTCAAACAAATGCGGCACATGACCGGGCAGACCTTCCATTCGCTCAACGTTATAGCCCATCGCTTTACGATGCGCTTTGAGCAGGCGCCAAACCTGGTTGTGGAATCTTCTCTGCTCAAAATACGCTCGCCTCACATTCTCACTCACACCTTTCCCCACCAGCTCGGCTTCAGTAAACTCGTGTCCCAATGCATCGCCTTCCCATAGCAACTCTGTAAATTCGCTAATATCTTGCCTGGTCTTCAAATAGCTAAAGATTTCAGCCATTTTTTTATCTACTATGCTTCGGAGGCGTTCCTGCTTCAAGACCGCGTTCTTCGCATGAATGACATAGTACCGTGCCTTGCCTACCACTCTTGACGGCGAACCAATAAATGCCTTCACAAATCCTATCGCCTGCTCTTTATGCTTTTGCACCTCAACATTAGCCGCAGGTTCCTTTCCTAATTCTCTCCATGTTCTGATTTTCTGCCGCAGCTTTTTCCCCGATATTTTCCTCAGGCTCTTATAGAGATTTACCGTGGCTTCATATAATTGCTGCGTGCCAAGCATACTAAGAGTCACGGAGTCTCTCTCTCTGATGTCTTCTATCGTAACGTCCCCCTGCTTAACACCATACGGATACCGCACATCCACGGGAGGTTTGGACTCAAAGATTTTGGTAAGTATATCAATAGCAATCTTTTTGTCTGCCGGGATGAACAGCCTGGTTTTCCAGCGAATAATCTCAGTGTATGCTCCCCACCCCTTCAGGCTTTCCACGGCGTCAAAGGAAAGGCCTGTTATTTCTATGCGATGTTCCCCCTCTACAAGTGAACGCTTTACAAGCCAGCCATTAGCAAGCTCTATCTCTGCTCCAGTATGCAGAACAGAAGCATACGCCTCTTGCGGGCTTATTTTCACCGAATCTTTCGTCCCTGCGCCAAGGCGTGCAAGTGCATGTTTTACTTCATTACGATTTATCTCTCTTCCAACATAGACTTCACCATCAGAAGTTTGGAGTCTTTTAAGACGTGGCTTGTCTGGAGGAAGCCTGTCCCATATCCGGAGAAGGGCACCCGACACCATATAAACTTTCTCGGTTACCTCTTTTGGCAATTCGGCAATCATTTCTTGCCACTTCGTTTTCGCTTCTTCCCCATGAACCCTTTCCCACTTTTCGGGATTCTTTAAGTCTTCCTCAGTAATGCCCTGATAATGATATGACGGAGACCTAGCACTAAAAACCAACTTCACATCGCCCGACTGAAATGTTTTTGACCTCGCTTCGCCAACAGCCCATATATGGCCGCTCGTCTTGTTTACATAAAAGCCATTCTTCGCATACTGTTCTGCCTGGTCATACGCAAACAACCGAGCATCATGCGTACATTCAAACTCCGTGAATTTTACCTTTTCCGTACCGTTATCGAATATAATTGTTTCATTCTTTTTTTCGATTTTTTTCGCTCTTATTGTCTCAATACCCAGGTCAAGCGTACCGTTCTGCCGTGCCGTCTCTATCGCAGTATCCAAACACGCCTGATATTCCTGAAACACTATATTCTGCATATCAGGAGTCATATTGAGTAGTCTGTTCAAGAATTGCGGCACCGTGGGCATATTGGACTCAATAAAGACACCATAATCATCCACCAATTGCAACCCCGTCTGCTCGCAAAAATCGTTTATATCTATTGAAGATGTTCGATAATACATTTTCATAATGAATGACCTCAGGGCATCAGATGCTTCGGCACTTTCAAGATTGTCTCTTGAAGAAAATAGGCCCTGAGAACCCGCTTCTCTTTGCCCCTTCGTTAAGGCACCTACCTGGTCAAGTCTTCTCGCAATAGTAGATACGAACCTTTTGTGCCCGGGCAAATCTGTGCACACAAGGATATATTCAGGCGGCTGCTTTTGCGATGAACGATGCGAACGTCCCATCCCCTGAAGGGCATTATCCGCACGCCACCCAGGTTGGAAAACGTAATGCCGACGTAATTGCTGGTTCTTGAATTCCAGGCCCGCGTGATAGTCTCTCCCCGTTCCACCTGCATCACTAAACGCCAATATGCGCAATCTGCCATCGAGAAAATCCTGCGCCGCTGCCTCAGACCTCTTCTTGCCCCACACCTCAACTATTCGTCTACCATCGCTATCCCGGACTATGCGCCGCTTACGCCCCGTAACTTCACCCATTAAATTCGTGCCAAACGCCTCATACAGAAGATTGAGAGGATTGTCGGGGACCTTTAGCAGCCCGAGTTTTTCTAACAATTTCTGCTTCATTTCGACGGCATCCGCATTTATTACCGGATTGCCTCCGGAATCAAATATGGGCTCGCGCTTTATGTTACCATCGATATCTTCAATTTCTTGATACTGCAGCACGGGGAAAGCATGTTCCACGTAAGTCATCAACACGTCAAGGGGAGACAAATCTATATCTTCTATATCCATGTCACTGGATAATTCCGCGAGCTTTCTGTCTTGTGTCGCCTCTTGCGTGTTCACGAATTGAATCAATACCGAATGTCCTTTGCTCAAGTCGTTTTTAATTGCCTCTATGACCGATGGTACTTGCATCGAAAGAATCACTTGATTCCAAAATCTCTGATTCACCCCCCAGAATTGAGAAGACCTATTATTCTTCTTCGGCGCATGGGTGATTTCCAAAGCTTTTTCCACGTTTTGCAAAACAATATGCCATGCTCTCGCCAATTCCTCGTACACTTGTCTTTGCTCAGGCGTTAATCTATGTTCAAGGCGTTCATACTGGACGCCATCATAGGATATTGAACGCGAACAATACAGGCCACGTGCCTTCAGGTCCTGGGCGACTACCTCCATCATGGCAACGCCACCTTTTTCTATCTCTTCAAAGAAAACATGCTTGGTCGGAAATGCCGTATCCGCTCCCCACATCCCGAGTCTTTCCGCGTAAGCTAAATTCTCTGTATTCGTCGCCCCGGTCGCAGAAGCATAAACGATTCGCGCTTTTGGGAAAGCACGCTGAAGCAAAATACCCGTAATAGCAGTCTCCGATGCTTTCTGCACGCCCCTTTTTCCCTTCATGGGCATAGCTCTACCCATCATGTGAGCTTCATCATAGGCTATCACGCCGTCATAGTCTTCTCCCAACCATCTTTTGAGCTGCTCAAGTCGAGAAACCCCCGCTTCACCCTGCTCTTCTTTCGCTTGCATGGTAAGAAGCTTGTAACTATAGAACAGCACTCCTTCATTTAGCTTAATATCTTCGCCAATTGGAAACTTCCCAGCATCATGAAATAAATCAGGATTCATCCCTACTGCCTGCGCGTCCTTCTTCGCCTTTGCAAGCAGGCCCCTATCTTTAGTAATCCAAACGGCCTTCTTCCTCCCCGCGCACCAATTATCATAAATGATGCCGGCAATAATGCGTCCCTTCCCCACGCCAGTCCCGTCACCAACAAACATTCCTTTTCGCTCGCCATTCGAGAGAAACTCCTCATGCGCCTGCCCTGCACGTGCAATAGCCTCTAACTGGGCAATGCTCAGAGAACCCGATGTGATTGTACTTCTCGGAAGTTTTAGCTGATATGCAACAGGAGGAGCTTTCACCGCCGCCATTGCGGTTGACTCGACAAGTTTCGCAGGATGAGGGTGAGCACCTTCTATCTCGATTGCAGGTATGTAGTCATCAAATATAGTATCCTTAATCTTCCTCGGCCCTGCCTCTACGTTTCGCACCTCACCTGCCCGGGCAGATTCTTCCGTTTTTGCTTCTTCGGTAGATTCTTTTGTTTTTACTTCTTCGGGAATATCCCCCACATCGGATAGCTCATCCTCAGAAGCGTGTCGAACGCTCCCACCATTGATATGGCCACCTCTATCGGGTCGTTCGGCTTCTCCGGCTTCACGTACCATTTCGCCCACTCTTTCGTTAGCCTTTGAAGCTCCTCTCTTTCCTTTTCGAGATTCTTCCCGGGATTCAACATTGCCCACCCTTCCACGTGGGCCAGGAGAAGAAAGTCGTCGTGGCTGCTTGCCGCCCACAGTCTCTTCAATGCCTCCGCTGACAGATTCCCCGCGTGTAGCATCTCCACCATTATCGGAATCTTCAGTTTTATCAGGGCCTTCAACGCCTCCTGGTTGAACCAATGTTTGTTGGCCGGTATCATCTTGTTTGCCTTTTCTATCGTCTCTGCTAACGTTACTACTGCGCGCATCTCTCACCTCCCTTAGAAGGTCTATGAGGTCCTCAACCTTGTCAACTTTTCCCGTTATTGTTTCCCCAATAGTGGGGCCTGTTTTATCAATAACAATAACCTGGTTGCCGTATGTAGTGCCATATTTAGCGTACTCTTTCCCACTTACCCCAACATTAGCCAAAACATTATATTTGCTCTTAATTTCTTCCCACCATTTCTTAAACCCTGGCCTGTCCTCCGCCATTCCTTCGCCCACAATCGCAACCAGCCTGCCTCCCTCTTGTAATCTCTTTAAGGCTTGCTCAATATGGGCTATCGCATTCGCGGTTTTTCTCTGCCCTTTGATCCTGCCTGCGGTTGCAGAAAAAGGTG
>Ga0209409_1002153_pt1 | contig 15187 bp, 16 predicted proteins | sample AD_JPNMR1_MetaG_FD_184424 | JGI IMG/M metagenome (GOLD analysis project Ga0209409, IMG submission 184424) | Active sludge microbial communities of municipal wastewater-treating anaerobic digesters from Japan - AD_JPNMR1_MetaG (SPAdes) (version 2) | ecosystem: Engineered > Bioreactor > Anaerobic...
TCAGGCCGTGAGTATTTACAACTCTAAAAGATTACATGTATCTTTGGGCCTTAAAACCCCTGATGATGTTTTTATGTGTGTCGCTTAAATCTATTTCTAACCTGTAGACTTATTTCAGGACTAGACAAGGATAAAGGATTAGTTGATGGATGCTGGATGATTGTTGATAGTTTGGTGTTGCCTCGTCTTATCGTGTCATGTTGAGTTCCCGATATATCGGGATAGATTCCACCGAAGCATATCTTTTCTCCTTTTACCCTTTGATGAGATTCCTCGACTAGCTCGGAATGACAACACTATTGGCTCCCTCACTCCCTTTGTCATGCTGAGCACCGCCGAAGCATCTCATTTAACCTCCAATACATTTATACCTTTTGATTAGTTTCCAAGCAGTCGCTTTTTGGAATGTTTTTCCCCATGCGATGCAACGTTTCTTTACTGCTTTTTAGATTATGCACAGCGAGCATCGCTAATTTTTTTTTATATATATCAATACCCTGGTTTAAAACCCTGGTTTAAAGCGATTTGCCATTTCAGGACGAATATTGCACACGTCTGGAGACGCGCGCAAACAATGTACTAACCTTTAACCAAATGCTTTTGCAGCATGCCAATTAGCTTATCGCGGAATATGGGTTTGGCAATGTAATCCACACATCCTACCTCAAAAGCTTTTTTCCTATCGCTCTCGGCTGCGTAGGCTGTTTGGGCAATGATTGGTACAGTAGGGTTGATTCGCTTGAACTCCTCAATTACCTCGTACCCGGTCATATCGGGAAGTTTTATGTCCATTAGAACTACATCGTACGATGAGTTCTGTTCAAAATGGTCAATTGCACTACTACCGGTATTCTCAATATGATAGTTAACACTTAATCCACTAAAAAGCTCATTGAAGTAGGCAATGTTGAAAGCATCGTCCTCCACTACCAAAAGGTTCAGATTTTTAATCACTTCCGGATTCACAGGTTCAATCTCAATTTCCTCAACTTTCTTTATGGGCTTGTAAGGTATTGAGAAGTAGAATGTGGTACCTTTGCCAACCTCAGACTCAAGCCATATTTTTCCGTTGAGCAGGTTAGCCAAACTTTGAACAATGGTAAGTCCAAGTCCAAGCCCGTCATAAATCACTCCCTTAGGGCTAACCTTTTGGAAACGCTCAAATATTTTATCCTGCATGTCGTGTGGTATGCCAATTCCCGTATCGGCAACCCGGAATACAATTGAACCGTTGGTAAGCTCATGGAATCCAAACTCAATGTAACCACTATGTGTAAACTTTAAGGCATTATGGATAAGGTTAACAAGTACCTGGCGTAGTTTTGGCTCATCGCTTTCAATCAGGTTCGATACGTGAGCGGGTAAAGGTAATAGCCTTAACTCAATTTCCTCACGCTCCATACGTTTTTTGTAACCCTCAAAGGTTTGAACCAGATCGGTAAAAATACCATTTAAATCAAAAGGCTTAAATTCAGCCTTAAGCTGTCCCGATTCGATACGGGAAATATCGAGTAGCTCGTTAACAATATCAAGCAAATCGTATGAGCGCTGTTTTATTACGCCCGTGTAGTAGCTAATCTTATCTTCATCGTCGTGGTCCGATTCAAGAATTTCAGCAAAGCCAACAATGGCGTTCATGGGTGTACGAATCTCGTGGCTAATGTTCTGCAAAAAAGCCGTTTTGAGTTTATCGCTCTCCTCTGCTTTCTCCTTTGCAATTATAAGTTCGTTAATTAATCTTCTTTTGTCGGTTATGTCAATTTTCACTGAAAGGTAATAGGCGTTTTTACCAAGTTCATCGGTAATAGGAACAATTATTGATTCCTCATAAAAAACCTCACCATTCTTCCGCTTATTGATAAATTCACCCTTCCAAGTGCTACCGGAAGTAAGTGTATCCCACAATTCAACATAAAGTTCTTTAGATGTTTGTCCCGACTGTAAAATACGTGGGTTTTTACCCATAACCTCATGGGGTTCATAACCGGTTACCTTGGTAAAGGTAGAGTTTACATATACAATTTCGGGCTTTAGAGTGGTAATTACAACCGATACAGGGCTTTGCTCAACGGCTGTGGAAAGTAACTTTACAGTATCGGCCTTGCGTTTGTAATCAATTGTTCGTGCTACCTGCTCGGAGAAATACTCCAAAATGTATTGCTCACTCTCCCCAAAAGCATTGATATTGGTATAGTGCTGAACCGCCATTACCCCGAGTATATTACCATGGAATTTAAGGGGAACTCCCAACCATGCCATTGGTTTTGTTCCAATTAGGTCAATCTCATTTTTAAAAATTAGCTCATCGAAGCAACTTGGTTGGCAAAGAAGAGTTTTTCCCGTACGAATTACATACTCAGTTAATCCATGGCCATCCCTACGGGGATTTGGGGTTTTAATATCGGTAGAATCGACAAAGTAAGGGAACGATACCTCATTGTTTTCGGAATTATAAAGGGCTATATAGAAGTTATCGATATTAATTAAATCGGAAACTATTTTATGGGTTACCGTAAAAATCCTGTTCAACGAGAAGTTGGTGCTGGTCATTCGGGCAATATCGTAAACCGCTTTTTGCAGCGCCTTGTCAATTTCTTCGCGGGTAACATCCCTTAGAATAACCTCAATGGACTGGAATGACTGGTTATTTTTAAAACCAGGAATATAAATAGCCTCCACCCACTTATAATTATCGTTACCAACGCTTATCTTGAATCGACGCTTAATGAATTCATTGCTGGTTCCAGCGTTTTCAAGGATTAGCTTAATGCGTTCATCAGGGATAAACCTGTTCCTAAGCTCTGGTTGTGCTTTATGCTGCTTAAGGTTAAAACCTAAAATGCGCTCTGCCTCCCTGTTAATGTATTCAACGTAAACATCTGGCTTAAGAATAACCCTGACAATACCAAAGGGAAATTCGCTATGAATTCTATCGACATGGGTGCTATACCGATCAAATGGAGCGTAGGGTAATATGCAACTATCGGCCTTACTGGTAAAGTAATATTTTAATAGTGTTGCCTGTAACCATTCTTTACTAGTGCAATGTACCACATCGTCAATATCCGTACTGAGCAATTTAGCAGAATCGAGGTTTAAGGCATCATGGTCGAGCAAGGCAACAACCTGAACTTGGGGAGAAATATCATTCCTGACCGACACTGCTTGCTTAATTAAACCGTAACTATTAGAAGTTAAATGCACCAATAAAACGCCGTTGAAACGCTGGCTTAAAACATTATTTAAATCGGGAAGGGAATCAACCTGTAAAAATTTACAATGTGAAAATTCAGGGCGATTAAGCAATTCCTTTACCCATTCATTACAATTTGACTGATTCGATGAGTAAAGCAGTATATGCCAGTTACTACCTTCAACGGGTTTCATCAAGTAAAATGTTAAGGGTTACAGAAATTTGTAAAGAGTACGGTAAATCTTATCGCTGCTAAGCGGTTTGGTTAAAAAATCGGAGCAGCCAGAATCAAGAGCTTCAGCCCTATCGGCATCGGTAACAAAGGCGGTTTGAGCTATAATGATAGTGTTTGGAAGGAACTCCTTTATTCTTCGGGTTGCCTCATGCCCACTTATGCCCGGAAGCTTAAGGTCCATGAAAATTAAATCGGGGTTGTGAGCGCGTGCCTGCTCAACCGCCTGCTCACCATTGTAAGCAGTTACAATTTTAGCCTTTGTTTTTGCAAGGAAATTCTGGATAATTAGAGAGGTAAACTTATCGTCCTCAACCACCAGAATGGTTTTATTGCTTAAATCTTTTATATTCTCCATGGCACTATTCTTTAATGGTAAAAAAACGAACCGCTACAAGCGATGAGTAGAAAACGCATGGCAAACCCTCGCGATAAAATCGATATTTGGGCGAAATGGCTTTGTTGTCCTCAAAAATTCTCAACCGTATCCTGCCACCACTAATGCCCATTTCCTGCAAATACTCCATCATGGCTTTAAGCCGGCTACTTGCACCAACTGTATCGTTTTCAATCTCGTGAAGGATACCATTAAGTTCAATTCCTAAGTTGGGGTTTTGAGTCATGAAATCAGTAAGCCAGTAAAGCTGACAAAGGCTACGGGGTTTGGTGCCAGGTTGTCCAATATCAAAGTAAACTTCATCGAGTAGCGCATAATATCTACATAGGGTATCAATTTTTGAAAGTTCATGCCTTTTAAGCATGCTAAAGGGAATGAAGCGAGGCGAGAGCTGCTTTACATCCTCTTTTTTAACAGGCTCAAGCCTGATATTATCTAGGTAATAGTAAGCAACCTGGTTGGTGAGTATGGCGCGCTGAAGGGTTGTGTTTAAGGAACTAATATCGTTTGGGAAATAGGTTGATTGACTATCAGGGAAAAAGTTGCCTATGGTCATAAAGAACTCACCGCCCTGGGTTCTAAAGGTATCGGCAAATTCAACCCAAATTCCCGGTGTGCAGTATAGTACCGCAGTGTCAATAATAACAGCTGGTTTGATAGGCAGGACACCATCCTTTTGAGTTATTGGACTTTCAGTGAAAGCTATGCCAAGCCTATTCGATACAAATGTAGAGTGCTGCGCAAGGGCATACTTAAAGCTAATGCGGTATAGCTGGTTAGGTTGCAGGGGTGTAACCAACTGCGTTTGAATATACTCCCTGTAGTTAATAGGTTTAACCTTACGCTTAGTATCGGGCTTTTTAATATTAGCGTTAGTAATGTTAACAGGTGCAAGGGGGCCGCTATGTACATAGTCACGGTAATCAATTTCCTCCTTCACATCAGGGGTGTCGAGCAACACTAAGCCAATAAAGCCATCGCCCTCGGCCGGGAAAATACTACCCATAAAGTTCTGGGGTACCCCGACCATCTCCTTACTACAACGGTTAAAGTAATCGGGAGTACCCTTGGTAGGCATTACCCAATTGGGTAAAAAACGTTTTGTGTATTCAACCGTATAGTTATCGGGACAAACATAGTATTTCTCAAAGCTGCCATTCCTAATGAGATTCTGCCCCGTTACAGCAAAACCGAAAAATAATGTGCATGATAGTATGGATATATATACCCTCATAGCTTATGCTAAAAACCTGTTTTAGGGACTTTGCGCCAGTATATTGCTACACCGGCACATACCCTTGAATCGGTTGCGTCCTTAAATTCCTTTTTGCTTGCTAATACGGTAATCTCAAAAAGAACGTTTTTGGTCTTTTCAACTGTAAATCCTACTGTTTCTACGTAGTCGTCGTTTGCATTATCGTAAAAAACTGAATTATCCTCCGCATTAATTATCCTAAACTGAACTGGATAATAACCCTTTTCAGTACAGATACCAATTTTATAATCGTAACCACCAAAAAGTACAACCTGGTAGGTAAAGGTTTTTTTGGCTTCAACCATACGGCTTCGGGACTGGCCAAACCGCTTGAAATCACTAATATCTGGTGGAGTACATTCTCTAATAGTATGAAAACCTGTACATTGAGCCTGTACCGTTACAATAGCCGCTATAAATAGTGAAGCTGAAAGTATAATTTGCTTAAACATAGCAGAAAGGTTTTAGGTTAATACTTAAGGTCAATTAACTTTTTACGAGCATTGGCAACCATGTTGCGCAGCTGTGCCAAATCGGCTTTGCTAAGCTTTGTAGTATCGCCACCAGTTATGGTGAAATGTTCCTTGCTATCAGTTACTACCGATTCGTTACCAGCTGAAGATAGTTTCTCCTTGAAAAACTTGAAAATTTCAGTAACATCCTCGGTTAAACTTTTAAATTCAGGTTTACTGCTATTGTATGCAATAAAGTTATTGTAGTAATTGTCAAAAACAGCGCTCTGGTCAATAACCGTAGCTATTGCTTCATCGGGGTTTGCTGCATTCTCAATTGAGTTAATCCCTATTTGCAATACCTCAATGGCAGCACCAATACCAATCATTGAGAGTAGCTCCCTATTGCCCGATTCAAGGATAGTATTGTATGCGTTTTGCGAGAAATCTTCGAAAATGGCATCCAGTGAGTCTGGGTTATTAAGGTTTGCGTCGAAACGCTTAAAGTAAGCATCGTTCAGTATGGAGCCTATACCCAAATCGCGAGTTAGCTCCTGTAAGGCTTTAAAGTATTCCGAGGAAGCATTCCTCTGGTTGTAGTAATTGGTATAGGCAAAGTCGGCAAAGTACACGCCTAAAATCAGTGCCTTGTGCTTAACCATAACCGCTTTTTTCTCAATACCAAGGGGTGCCATATAGCTATCGGAATACTTAATTCCCGATGTAAGTACAATGCTCAGCACCTCCGATGGCGTGGGTAGCATAATCTCCATTTGATCCTGAACTAAAGTATCCTCGCTAAGCTCAGTATTAACATCAGCTTGATTGGTTTTACCTCCTGAACAGGAGTAAAACATTGCTGCAAACAGCATTGCTAAAACCACAAAATAAAATCTGTATTGTTTCATAAAGCAAAGTATTAGGTTCAATATTTTCATGTTTTACAGTTATCGCCAATTTAAGTTTTTCCAATTTAAAAAGCAAGTGATAAAAAACAAGAATGTGTTAAACGTTCAAAAAATTAGCATTGGTAACAATTCGTTTGTTTTGTAATTACACAAAAGATGCAATAGGACTGATAAAGGTTAAAGGATAAAGGTTAAAGGATAAAGGATTAAAGATAAAGGATTAAGGATTAAGGATAGCAATTTGATATAATAGGGACGAGGGTGCAATAATAATATTCCCTAAAAACCCTTTACTAGCTTAAATAGCTTGAGTTGAACCATTGAATTGGAGAGTTTTGGTAAAATATCAAATAGTAAGATGAGGTAAATACTTACAAGAAAAACAAGAAGCACGACAACATTAAAAGTGAAGGTATCAAATAGCTGGTTTGCAATGCGCTTAGCTGGAGCAAGGAAGTGTGCTCTACCCCATCTATTCGTGGGAATCTTAAAAACCGGATCGATTGTTTGAACCAGCCTATTCTCAACCACCTGAATGGCTGTTATATTCTTGCGGGCAAGAGTCAAATCATCTACTCCCCTATTGGTGTGCATTTGCTTAAACTCCAAAAAGGCTTCCGCACTGTAGAACTGGCTCTGTAGCTTTGTAGTAATTTGATCCTTTTTTCTAATGATCCTCGAATAGTTTTGTTGTTGTTTTTGCTGTAGTTCATGAAGTACAATTTCAAGCTTACGAAACTCAGCAGTGTTAGGCTGTGGAAATTCAGCAATATCAATATTTAGTTGACCTAAACCGCTTTTAATGAGATGTTTGAGCCTAAGCCGGTTAACGCTATCGGTTTGTTTATAGCTCTGAATAAGCTGAAAAAGTTTTGGAATTAGGTATTGCGATTGAATACGGCTTTGGCTTTCGGCCATATCAATTTCAAAAAAATGCCTTTCATAGGCATTATTCTTGAACTGATGAACAAGCAAGGCTTCCATTCCCCACATGGAGGGAGAAACTATTCCAATCACGGGAACAACCTCAGGATTTGCTAACCGATGGTTCATCCTATCAAAAGGAATGGTTATACCGCTTAGGATAATCTGGGGAATAACCAGGAATGGCACAATAAGATAGGCAGCCGATAACGATTTGAAAATGGTTGAAACAATGAGGCCGGCGATATTCCCGAAAAATCCCATTAAAATCAGTATCACCCAAATAGGTAAAAACATTCCCTTTACCTTGAGTATATAAATAGATATTGCCGTGTATATTAGCGTTTGAAGGATTGTTAAGCCGAAGTAAAAAAGCACCTTTGAATTATAGTAGGCTTTGCGGTTCAGGAAAAGAAAAGCTTCACGCTTATTGATATTGGCATCCTTAATAACACTATCGGATGTAACTATCATACCCAAGAACATGGACGCAATAATACTGGTAAGAAAGAAAATGGGTATGTTATAGTTTTCGTAAAAGATGTAGGTGTACCCCCCCCTGTTCATTCGGAAACGAATACTTGCTGAAAAAGGCTATAACGGCAGCAAGTAAAACGGGTATAACAAAAGCGAAAATAAAAAATTCAATATCGCGTAACTTGCTAAGGGTAAGCCTTGTGAGAAATACCTCAAGTTGCTTAACCCAGCCTGTTTTAATCGATTTGCTTTCCGATAATGGATTTATGGTGGTTTCACCTTCATCTGTAGGTATGAAGCGGCTGCTCCAAACTATGGGCTTTACTTTTCGGTTTTCGGTAAGCTGGCCAAATTCATCAACCTGTTTCTCGTCAATTATATCGAAAATCTCATCGGATTTTATGTTCTTGCAAACGCTGCACTCCACCTCATCGGCATCAATGCGGCCAGCATGCATCTTAAAGTAACGGACAGCCTCAAGCGGATTACCGTAGTACACCATATATCCGCCCTGATCAAGCACCAAAATCTTATCAAATAACCTATAAATTTCAGTGGAGGGTTGATGGATGTTTACAAGCACTAACCTTCCAGATAGCGCTTGCTCCTTGAGCAACGACATAACTCTAAGCGAGTCGGCCGATGACAAGCCCGATGTTGGCTCGTCGACAAGCAACAACTTTGGCTCCCTGATGATTTCGGAAACTATGTTTAACCTCTTGCGCTGTCCACCACTAATATTACGCGAAAGCGAACTCCCAACTTTTAGGTTACGAATATGGTATAGTCCAAACTCAGCGAGCTTAGCATTTACTAGTTCCTTGGTTTGCTCAACAGTTAAATTACCTAGGGCAAGCCGTGCAGTATAGTATAAATTCTCAAAAACGGTTAGGTTTTCAAAAAGCGAATCGTCCTGGGGAACAAAACCTATTAACATTTGGATCTGGGTCAAACCATCCTGATAGCTAACACCGTTTAAAGAAATCTTACCCCTTTGGGGTGTCAATGAGCCATTGAGAAGGTTAAAGAAAGTTGACTTTCCAACCCCACTTCCCCCCATTATTCCCACCAGCTCACCCGACGTGGCAGTTAGCGACAAGTTGTGTAATCCAAAATTTGAACGGGGATAGGTAAACTCAACATTTTTTAGGTTCAGGGTTATTGATTCATGTTGGTTTAATCCTTTAAACTGGCCAATAACCTTACTATAGTACAAAAGCGGTTTGCCATTTTGTGAAATAACTGACCCACTCTGAAATGAGTAAATTGCTTTTGGCTGTATGGGCTTTGAGTTTAGCTGTAGGTTTTCCTTTCCCTGGTAACGGAAAAAGATTGTAGAAACATCGGGAAAGTAAACAAATACAAAATACCCATCAATCTGTTCCCTTTTTACAAAATGAAAGCCTTCCAATTCAGGGCTTACCGACTTTACTATTAGGATATTCCTACGGTCGTGTACTTCGTAAAGCTTGCCCGAAACAAAGCTGCTGCATAAGCTATAGGTTTCAGCCGATATTTTTAACTCATCGGCTATCTGTTTTATTTTACCAGCAATACTATTTGATTTTGATAGTAGAATTGCATTTTTCTGAACAAATAAGCCAAATTCAAGAAGATTTAGAAGAAGTATAAGCCTTTGCTGAATTGAACTTTCACTATTTAATTTGCTACAAATCTTTTTAACATCAATGCTACTATTGGCTTGCTTGCTATTCCTGACTACCTGTTTTAGCTCCTCTTTCTGTTTTTTCCCAATCCTGGGATTTACAAGGCGGGTAAAAAGAACTTCAGTGTAAATTTCTGCAAGCCTTTGCAGGCTGGCATCGCCATTAAGCACTATATGGGCAAAAAGGTTAACCTGTGAATTTACCAAAAACTCGTTCATGGCTTTCTATTGTTGGCGAGCAATTTCCATTACAGTATGGCCATTATTCTTGTAGACGGTAAAGGGTATGCTGAATTTTTTAAGGCTATGCACAAACAGGGTAACATCAATCTCTACCGACTGGTTCTCGCTAAACTGGTTAAACTTGTCGGCAACAAACCCATTGTCGAATGCTGTTATGGAAATTTTCTGGGAATGCTCTTCGCAATCAACCTTGATGGCTGAACCGCTTTCAAGAACTGACATGAACTGCTCAAAAACTATCAGAACTGACTGGTAAATAATATCTCTATCGGCTTCAACCTCAAAACTTGATAAGTCCTTGCTTAATTCAAAAATAACGCCAAAGAAGTTGATAAAATCATTTAGCTCCAGTACAGCATGTTTTAGTAAATCGACCAAGTCAAATCGCTCGTTTGATACTTGCATTGATGGGTTTAGTAAATCGGAAAGGAGCTGCGAGCGTAACGAGAATTTTTCGAACCTTACCGTGCTTAATTCCAGGATGTGAAGTATTTCAAGGAGGTTTGGGTCGTTGCTTAGTGAACGTATAAGCTGAATTGGGCCGGTAATGCCATTAAGTAGAGTTCTTGACTCAAACCCAACCTGGCGTAAAATCTCGGAGTGACTTGAGTAATCATTTAGTTTCATGGCTAACTTATGTCAGCCTAAGGTAATAAAAAAAGCTGAAAGTTGTTCATCTACTCACCAAGTTTACTCTCGCTTTTAGCAATTATTGTAGCAATCATTGCATCGCCGGTTACATTTACTGTTGTACGAAGCATATCGAGTGGGCGGTCAATGGCAAGTATTAAAGCCAAACCCTCAACGGGCAAGCCCACAGAGTTCAGAACAATAATTAACATTACAATACCAGCTCCGGGCACACCCGCTGAGCCAATTGATGCCAAAGTTGCCGTAATTAGTATGGTTAGAAGTTGTACTAAAGTAAGTTCAACCCCAAAAACCTCGGCAATAAAAACGGTTGCAACAGCCTGGTAAAGACTTGTCCCATCCATATTTATGGTAACCCCTACCGGCAATACAAAGCTCGATATTTCATTGGGAACATTCAACTCCTTTTCCACCTGCTCCATGGTAACCGGTAGTGTGGCGGCGCTCGAGCTGGTAGAGAATGCCACTAGCTGAGCAGGAAAAATGGATCGGTAAAATTTCTTAAAGTTGATTTTAGCGTAAAGCTTTAAAAATGTGGGGTATACTAAGGTGATAATTAATAATAATCCAAGTATTACGGTTAAAGCGTATAACCCCAGCGAGGTAAAAAGTTGAACCGATGACCCTAAATCGGTTCCTACAAAATCGACTAAAAGAGTTACCATTAATGCAAACACACCAAAAGGGGCAAAAAGCATAACAATATCCACTATTTTGAGAATTACCTCATTTAACCCCGCAACAAAATCCTTTACTATAGCCACCTTTGAATGGGGAACAAGAATTAACGCAACACCAAACATTATGGCAAAGAAAATGACCTGCAGCATGGAAGTGTTATTGGATGCTGCGTTTACAACATTCTCTGGAACTATATCCACAAGGAATTGCAGAGGTGATTGCTGTGCGATGCCCTCGGCGGCTTGTTGCCTTTTGGCTAAATCGAACGAGTATTTTTCAAGTAATTCAACCCTTTTTGCCTCACTAACATAGCTTCCGGGGCGGATAACACTCACTAAAACCAGCCCAATTGTTACAGCAATTATGGTAGTAACAATGTAAAGCGAAATGGTTTTTATTCCTAGCTTTGATAACCGACTAACATCGCTTAAGCCGCTAACCCCACTCACCAACGATGCAAATATTAGCGGCATGGCAATAAGCTTAAGCAGGTTCAGGAAAATGGTTCCAAAAGGCTTGATATAGTCAGTGGCAAAATGCTGTATTCCAAAAGTAATTACCAAAAATCCAAATGCCAAGCCAAGGAACATGCCTATTAAAATCTTGACGTAAAGGGGTAATTTGCGAAGCATAGACAGGAATTTAAGGATAAAGGATAAAGGTTAAAGGTTAAAGGTTAAAGGATAAAGGTTTAAGGTTTAAGTTTAAAATTTCAGATTTCAGATTTCAGATTTCAATAATATTCAAATTTCTAGTTTCATAGCTAAAGAGGATCAACTGTGCCCCTAAACTCGCCGGTAAAGTGGATATAATCAGCGGTTTGGATATCAATCTTGTAGCTCATTAGCCTACCCAGGTTAACCACATCGAATGTACCAGCCTTAATAGTGTATATTTTGCCGGTATCCTGTGCAAAATCGTAGTTGTAGTATATTTTGCATGAATCGGCAGTATATTTTCCTTTTTGTGAAAAGATGTCGATGGTGTAAAGACCATTCTTAACCTCGGCAATGTTTTCTGAGTAAAAGTATCCGGTTACTAAGGATCCAGTCCCGGTAAATTTACCGGCATCGGTGCTGTAGCTTACTCCCTCACCAAGCAGGTTTATAACAAATGGAGTTGCGCCTGTTTCAAGGGCATAGCTATACTTATGGCTATAGCCTCGGTAAAGGGTGAACTGTCCATCGTTAAACCTGATGATATTTATGTCCTGGTCGTCATTATCGTTTTTACAGCTGGTTACAATGGCCAGCGCCATCAGAACCATTCCTAAAAGTTTACGTTTCATACGTACAAAATATTTATATTATTAATTACTAAATCATTACTCTCTTGCTTTTAACAAACATTATCGAGCGGATGGAACACCCATAGTTTGACTTTGTCGAGCTCGCAAAAAACGCTCGGTTGTTCATCTGTGTTTGTGCAAGCTACCTTCCATGGGCGTTTCATAATCTGAAAATATTAGGCAAGTAATTTAATATTACTGCTAAAATAGTAAAAATGTTACATAATGTAAAAAAGGAGGTGAATAATTCACCCCCTTTTACTTACAAAAGCTGAAATATCTGTTAGTGGTCGTGGCCCATTCCATGCACATGACCATGGCTAATCTCTTCGGCAGTAGCTTCGCGAATGTTCTCAACCTTACCAGTGAAGTAAAGGTCCTTTCCAGCTAGGGGGTGGTTAAAATCCATAACCACGGAGTTATCGGTAACTTCAACCACTGTTCCATCCAGCGCATTTCCCTCGGAGTCGCGCATGGGTAAGCGGTTACCAATCACCAGGAGATCTTCCTGGAGCTCACCATCAATAACAAAAATCTCCTTGGGTAGCTCAACAATGGCCTGGTCGTTAACCTCACCGTAACCATCCTTGCTTGGAATCATAAATTCAAAGGAATCGCCTTCCGCGAGATCTTTAATATTATCCTCAAAAAGAGGCAAGAGCTGGCCATGCCCATAGAGGAATACAAGTGGATTATCTGCCTGTGCAGCATCAATCAAATCGCCATCAACCTTTAGTTCATAGCTAATTGATACAACTTTGTTTTTGGAAACGTTCATGTAAATTGTTTTAGAATATTAATTCATCAAAGAAACTACTTTCTTTTGGTATAAACAAGCGTGTAAGGTTAATTGTTCGCATTTAAGGTTGATAAATTTTGGTCATAGGTAAACAAAAAACATAAAATGATGTTGTTTATTCAAATAATAGTTACATATTTGTAATGTTTTAAAACAATCAATTTATTCACAATTTATTTTTAACGTAACATGAAAGGTAAAGTAAAATGGTTTGATGCAGCAAAAGGCTATGGCTTTATTCAAACCGAAGAAGGTAACGATGTATTCGTTCACTACACAGGAATTCAACGCGAAGGTTTTAAACGCTTAGATGAAGGTCAAGCCGTTAGCTTCGAAATTTCTGAAGGCAAACGTGGTCCACAGGCCACAAATGTAGTTGTGTTAGAATAACATTTATTCCTAACATAATAAAAGAAAAGGCCTCTGTTTGAGGCCTTTTTTATTTTAAAACGTGATAGAGAACCGAAGAATAGGGTTTGAAGTGTAAGGCGAATAGCGGTTATCGGTTAAATCCCATAGAACCAAAAAGTTAACGGCTGCCCTATCGCCTATCCGTTGACGCCAGCCTCCTCCTACCATATACATCCGTATCCATCCCATGCCTTGGGTAGAGGTAATGTCAAAAAAATTACGGTCAAGGTAAAGGTTCTCGAATTCACCGTGAATTACAAAACCACCATGAAGCTTAACGCCAAAGGCTTCATTAAAATCGGGGATGGGTAAAATATCGGTAAAACCAGAATATCCCCATATTGTAGTAGTTACCGGTTTTATACTGGTGCTCGAGGGGTCAAAGCTAAACCTTTCCCTGCGATAGGTATAACGCCCACCTAGCCCAACCGACCATTGTGGAAAAATCCAAATGCCACCCTGGGGCAATACATCAATTTGGGTTATGCGATTTCCAATAGCTAGGCCTAAACTACCCCCAAAGTATACTCTATCCGAAAATCGTTGGAAATCGCCATGTTTTCGTTGCGAAAAGACAAGGGTGCTTACCGAGACAAATATTACTAGAAAGATAGATTTTTTCAGCATAATACTGATGTTTACTTACTAATATGAACACAATATTAGCCATTTATGTTTAATTGGTTAACTTTATGTCTGTTAAAAAAGATTAGCGATGAACATAGTTATTACTGGTGCCTCGCAGGGCATAGGTTATGCAACTGCGATTGAACTAGCCCAAAAAGGAAATAACACCATTTTCTGTATAGCCCGAAACGGGCATAACCTAGAAAAACTACAGAATGAGGTTGCGAAGATTAACCCAGCCTCAACCGTTATCCCTGTAGTTTACGACTTGACAAAACTCTGCCAAGGAACTGAGGATATTGGCTCAATCATAAGAAAGCATATCGACAAGGTTGATATTCTGATAAATAATGCAGGATTGCTTTATGTAAAACCCCTTACTGAGCTTACATACGAACAAATAAGCAGTATGTTAGAGGTTAATTACCTTGCCCCTATCCTTTTGATAAAACAGTTAATACCATTAATGGATACTGGTAGCCACGTGGTAAACATTAGCAGTATGGGTGGATTTCAGGGAAGCGCTAAGTTTCCTGGCCTATCGGTTTATGCTTCATCAAAAGCAGCCCTAGCTTCTGCAACCGAGAACCTAGCCGAGGAGTTCAAAAGCACAGGTATTACTTTTAACTGCCTAGCTCTAGGCGCTACAGATACCGAAATGCTTCGCAATGCTTTTCCGGGCTACAAGGCTCCCTTGACCGCTCAGGAAATGGCTAGCTTTATTGCATACTTTGCACAGAACGGGAATAGGTTCTTTAATGGGAAAATACTGCCTGTAAGCGTTAGTACACCGTAAGTAAGAAAGGATAAAGGATAAAGGATAAAGGATAAAGGATAAAGGTTAAAGGTTAAAGGTTGACCCGTCCTGAAAAATGTCTACACAAACTTATGTGTATGGACAAAAATAATTTTGTGACAAAACGCTACAGCGAGGGCTTCAAGCTGAAAATTTTATCCGAACTTAGCAGCGGGAAGTATTCCAA
>Ga0209409_1002154_pt1 | contig 15185 bp, 16 predicted proteins | sample AD_JPNMR1_MetaG_FD_184424 | JGI IMG/M metagenome (GOLD analysis project Ga0209409, IMG submission 184424) | Active sludge microbial communities of municipal wastewater-treating anaerobic digesters from Japan - AD_JPNMR1_MetaG (SPAdes) (version 2) | ecosystem: Engineered > Bioreactor > Anaerobic...
TGTCTGTAAGCGTAGCTGTAATAACAAGTGATTTATTGGTATATGGGTTAATCGGTTCTGTAGTAAAATAAGTTGCACTTGTTAAAAGGGTATTTAATTCGTCTAACGTAGGATAGCTGTCAGTTAATTTTTCTGCACGCCAGCGGTATAGCAGTGTTTCTATGTTATGGACTGTTGCACAAAAACTTGCTTGCTTAGCTCTTTCTGTATAGTCCCTATACATAGGAATAACCACGGCTACCAGTAGCACGATTACTGCTACTACAAGCATGAGTTCTATTAAAGTAAACCCTTTATTTATCCTACACATGGCTTAACTGCTCAAGCCCAGCTTTTACTTTCCTCTCTTCTTTAGTAATTTCACTGGTAAGTTTTTTCTGCACAAGTTTATAAGCATCTGCAAAGGTGAAGCTTTCTCCTAATTGTTCTACGTATTCTGGATATAAAGCAAACTGCAAGTCATACTGAGAACAGCTGTTGTTTGTTAAAGGTTTTACAAACATGTGCGCTACATCAATTAAAGAAAGCAAAGCTCCATCTCTTACGTCTTTAGTGACCCACACAGTCTCACGGTTAATGTTGCTGTCCTTACGTGTTTCTATCTTTTGACTACCCTGTAATACTTCCCATGCATGTTTCCTATTAGCTGACATTGTTAAGCGTCCTTCTACAGCTTTCTGTTCTATTGCATACAGTTCTTCTGCTGTGTCATCTTTTAACGGTATTTCCATTTCATCTTTGTCACTTGCTAAAACATCAGCTGTTGTTTTATACGGGCATACAGATTTCAGCCCGTTGTCCACTATGTAGTAGCCTACACCGTGTCTGGGTGTATATTTGATCTGCACTTTAGCTTTACAGCCTTCTGTTTCTATGTAAGCATCAAAACCTTTATAAGACCAATCGTCCAACCATTCATATTTGTTAGGCATTGTATCTATTAAAACAACCTTGAAGATTAGTCCAAACTTACTAAACGTCTTTTCATAGGTTTGCTTAACCAAACTTTCCGTTTCTTTCTTTGTTTTCATGTGTTAGCCCAATGAGATATGCCACAGTCAGTAGTGTATCGTCTGCATCTGTCCGTGTTTTAGCCACTATATCTCTTGTTGTATTAGCTACAGCAAGCAAATGGTCTTGCAGCAATTTGCCGGGGTGCGATTTCAACATATACGTTATATAACACAAATATGTTATAATAACAGATAGGAATCAAGTGTACTCGAGAAGGACAAGAAAGGAGCAATTAGTGGTAGACAAACAAAGAGAATCTGGGAGAGTAGAACAACTTATTGCAGATGCATTAGACAAGTTAGCACATTATCTAGATGAAAACCGCATGATACAACTTGAATCATCAGTGCATACAACAAGCATAAACTGTTATGTAACTAAATTCAAAAAATGGTTTTATATCCTCAAATCTAAGACCGATTATTTCGGCAAACTTTCCTCCCTACAATTCTTGATGTCTGCTAACCATAATCCTGAGGATTTTGATAAAGTTTACGAATTGCTTGCTAATGAAGCAAGCAGAGCAACTTTCGACTGGTATGTGCAGTATAGAACTGCATATGCATTTATTGGTGAAGAAGCGTACGAGCTATTTCCTCCACAAATAACACGCAAAGTTTGGAATGACATGAAAAGAACAATTTCTAAGATTGGTAACAACATTTATCGAATTGATGATTTCACTATAGAATGCAGCGTTGGAGAATTAATTGGCAGTTTTATCGTGCAACAGTATAAATACAAAAACATAGTGGAACCTAGGGCAGACGACATTGTCTTTGATATTGGAGCATATGTGGGTGACACAGCATTGTGGTTTTCTAAGACTGTTGGTTCTCAAGGTGAGGTTTATGCTTTTGAACCAGAGCCAAACAATTTTGCAAAGCTTAAGACCAATATTGAACGCAATAATATCACTAATGTTATTCCGTTACAAATGGCTCTTTCAGAAACTGAGGGAAGAACGCAAATCGTAGGCCGAGGAGGAGTAACTGCGATAACACAAAGGGGTACTAACACAACTATCGAAGCCACTACAATTGACAAATTTGTCAAAGTTAAAAAAGTTCCCAAGGTAGACTATATTAAGATGGATGTGGAAGGTCATGAGTTGAAAGTCCTTAAAGGAGCTGCAGAGACTATACAGACATATAAACCGCGCTTAGCACTTAGTGTTTATCATCGTGGTGATGACCTCGTAGAATTACCCAAGTTTCTTTTGGCTCTCAACCCCAATTATAGGTTTTATCTAAGGCATTGTACTCCAATATGGGCAGATACCGTACTTTATGCAATATCTGTTGACAATTAATCTTAGTGAGTGTGTTATAATTAATTTATGGACAAAGCTGTAGCACATCCCTTTATTAAGTGGGCTGGAGGCAAGAGCCAGCTCCTAAATATCTATAGAGAATATTACCCCAAAGCGCTGCAAACTGACAAAATTGCACAGTACATCGAACCTTTTGTTGGTGGAGGAGCTGTTTTACTGGACGTGCTACAGAGATACAACGTCAAAGAAGCTTTCGCTTTTGATATTAACTGGGATTTGATTAATGCGTGGGAGGTCGTGAAGACCAAGGTCGATGAACTTATAGCTCTTCTTACTAATCTACAAAACCAATATGTGCAAGCTAGTGAGGAAGAACGTAAGAAGATATATTATACCATTCGGCATCAATACAATGTTAAAAAACAAATGACCAGCAAACAAGATGTAGAAAGAGCTGCTCAGTTTATATTCTTGAATCATACTGGTTATAATGGTTTATATAGGGAAAACAAGTTTGGTTTGTACAACGTTCCAATGGGACGTTATAAGAACCCCAAGATATTGAATAAAAGCAATTTGCGTGCTGTATCAAATGTCATCCAAAGAGTTACCTTCTTAGTTGCAGATTACTCGAAGAGCTTAGAATATATTACTCCAAACAATAGTTTTGTTTATCTCGACCCACCTTATAGGCCTGTTAGCAAAAACGGATTTACATCATATTGCGGGAAATGGACTGACCAAGACCAGATTCGTTTAGCGCAGGTTTTTAGAGAAATGGACAGGCGAGGTGTGTTTCTTATGTTGAGTAATTCTGATCCACACAATACTAATCCAAACGACACTTTCTTTGATGATTTGTACAGCGGATACTACATTCATAGAATATCCGCTAGGCGTAGTATCAACGCAAATGGCAAGAGAAGGAATAGTGTTAGTGAGTTACTTATAACGAACTATGAAATATGAATTTTGCAATGTTAGAAAAAGGAATACTAGAAGATATTATAGTGACGAATTTATAACATCTATTTTTCATAATCACTGCGTTCAATCACAGCCAATTGTACCTTTTGCAATTCTTTTTTCGTAGCTGGTATTAAGCTATCGACAAATGACTTAAAAGTTATGTAAACTGGAGCGGACATCTCTACATCGATTACGCTGTCAATATCTTTGCATAATTCTCGTATAATATATGTTGCTTCTTTGAATACCTCCCCGACAATAAACTTTGCTTGTGCTGTGTTGTCTCCTGCTATAGAAGAAATAATATTGAAAAGCCCGCCATACTGATACCCCATAGCTTCTTCAGCTTTACGCGGATTATCCGGAGCTAGAGAGTCTGTATTGAGACTTTCCGTAGTATATGTGTATAAAGTTGAAAAATAAGTTAATAGTGATATTATCAGTTTTTTATTATCTTGATGTGACATTTGGGATAATACTGGCGTGTTGTGTTTATCAATCAGCCGTGGTAGTAGCTCATCGAGATCATCACCAATATCCAGTAATTTATATTTAATTTGTTTAATTTCGCTTTCCTTAATTGCGAATAATGTACATGCACATTGTGTTATGTTACTTAATGCTGAGCCGTTTTTTGTGTTTGCATTAGTTGTGCTTTTGCTATCAATATAGTATACACCCATAGTTACAGTATCATTATTATTGCGCATAACAAAAGGTACAGCAATATCAAGCCCTTCAGTATTAGCCTTGGCTGTTGGTATAGACAGTACTGTGAATTTCCCATGTCCTTCAAATACTTTATTTAACTGCTGTGTATATGCTTTTACAAGTCCAAGGAGTATGTATTGGTCATCCATGCCGCCAGTTGCTACGTAACTTCCAAAAGACATAGTAGCAGCGTTTCTGCAGATATAGTCTTCTAACTTGTGCATACAATTATCTATATCTGTGTTTGTTATTTCACTAGGGGTACTCCATTTCTCGGGGTACATAACACATAGTTCTTCTGGTGTAAGTTGCTTAAGTGAACTACGTACAATGTCATTCTTCCCTTGCTGTGCAGCACTATTTACAAAGTCCATGTACGTATGTGGCGGTAGCAGCCGCTCCAATATCTCGCGTTCGTTGGATGTGGTTGTCGGGTCAGCCCATACTTCAGCTATTGCTTTGAGCAATGCCAACTCTGCTGTATTATCTTGTATGTTATCTGTAGTTGTAATACCTTCTGGAATACGTGCGAGGATTTTGTTTTTAACAGCCATAAATAGCGGCTCCCACTTATCTTGATAGCACAATTTGAGGTCAATTACAACTTCTGCTTTATATGCGCTAATACGGCTATCTTTGGAGTTATTTCTACCTAAAAAGCTTGTTAGATATTTGTCAATCTTAGTCTTAGCGTTACTCGTTTTGATACTACTCATAAACGGAGACACTTTGATACCTTGTATATCATGTGAAGCTGCAGTTTGCAATACATTCTGTTTGTCTATTACTGCGACATAGTGCAGATCGTCAGCATCCACTGAGCTTGGAGCCATAGGTATGTACCGACTGTTTGTAATAGCGTTTCGATAGAATGTTAGCACAAGTGTCGTTATCGCCTTTATGTTATTAGCACATAGTTTACTAACAACATTATCGTAAACCTTAAGTATGCTATCGATACATTCTCTGGAGTTTTTACTGTTATACTGTTTTACAATATTGTCTAATTGTTCTACAATTTGAGAATAATTATCTCTGTCAACGAGTAGTGCTAAATTGCCTAAAGATTGGACTATATGAAGAAGCCTTGTTTTTGTATTAGAATTAATACGTGTTATTTCACCCATACTTTGAAATAGTACTTCATACGCCGTTATACCAGCAAGAGTCGGGTGTTCTAGCAAAGATTGGTAAGTTTTAGTTAGTTCCTCTGTACGAATTGCACCTGAAAACCATTCTCGTAATTTATCTTTGATTAAGTTGACGCGCTCGGTATCAGGGTCTGTTATGCTGGCAAATACGCTGCTTGTAGCATTACTCATTAATGTAATGGGTGATTCAATATTGTATTTTATCTTTTCTTTGCCAGTGTTTTCTAATATTTCCTTATATAGAGTGCATATTCCTTCAAATCCGATACTTGTTAGTACAGTGTCAATTAACGCAAACGTAGTTATATACAGTTTGTTTAATAATTGGTCTATGTCTCGTATCTCCCATGCTTCGAAATAATGTTCATTATAGTGCTTCAAATTGTTAATAATATCTATAATCTCTTGTGCTTCTGGCACATCATACTTGGTGACCGTTTTCTCAATAATTGGGAATACATCTACCTCGCATAACTTAAGTAGTTCTTTGGTTTTCCCAATGTTCTCAGTTGTATAACGCCCCCCGATATAATCCAGAGATAAGTCAGGAATTTGCGTAATTGCATCTTCGAACGCCTCCAATTGTTCCAAGTAACCTTTGTATTGATGGTACACATCGTTAATTTGCTGCGTGAATGTTGGATACAAATCTGCAAGTGGCTTCTCTTTGGGCATGTTGTTAACAATTGACTCGTAGTTGACTGCATTACGTACAGTATCCGTTGTGAATATCAGTAGTGCAGTCTTCGCGTCTATGGTCGGGTGTTGCTTAACATATTCTATAACCTGCGGGAATATGTTGTATTCAAAGTACTTTGTTAGTTCCACACATGCACCTCCTTGTTTATGATACCTAATGACTATTTATATCCTAGTAGATGCAATAGAGAAGATGCTTTCAGAAATATATGACAACCCCACAGTCGCTGATATACTACAAACAGCTGTCAAGAGCAAGATAGACCCTGTTATAAAACAGTATTGTAGTGAGGCGCCTAAACTGGTTTGTAGTCTTTTTGCGATTATGTATTAAATGAGAATCTGTTTATGACACAAAAAAAACTGTTAATACTATTCTATCTAATTGGCGTTACCATAAGATAGAGCTTAGTACGCAGTCATACTCCGTAATCGTTTAATTCTCTCTTCTATAGGCGGATGAGCCGCGCCAACAATACAGAGACTATCTATAACTGGCATACTAGCAGGAAAATGCCCTATTTTTTCTAATGCACTAGCTAACGCATCAGGATGCCTAGTTAGTCGCGCACTCATAGCATCAGCAACATATTCCCTATGTTGACCAACAGCAAAGTACAGTAACAGAATAGTAAAGGGTATCAAAACTAGCAGTGGTATACCACAGATTAGCAACATTACCCCTCCTGGCGCATGAGTACTGCTATCGTTGTTAGATAGCATTCTACTGACAATATATGGCGTAATCATAGATACAACCGTAATACTAGCTGCTATAGTGGCTACCAATGTATCTCGGTTTTTGATATGTGCGATTTCGTGTGCAATTACTCCAGATAACTCTTCTCTAGTCAACATCTTGATGAGTCCTGTTGTAACCACAATAGTAGAGTTCTGCGGGTCTCTGCCAACAGAGAAGCTATTAGCTCCATCGTTATCTATAACGCGTATGCGTATCTTGGGAGTTGGGATAGAAGCTGCAATACTCAGCTCCTCTACAATATTCTGCAATTGTCTATCGACAGGTACGTCGCTGCCAGCAATTACCAGTACTAATTTGTCAGAGTACCAATAGTTTAGCCATAATGCGACTATGCCTAAACTTACACTTGTCAATACTGCAGTTACGGTATCGCCTGTAAAATACCCTATTAGCCAGCCTATTCCTACCAATAACGCAACAATAGAAACAAAGATAATATACAGTTTTATTGTGTTACGCCGAATTGTGTCAATTATACTAATTGGTTTAGAATTGTGTGAGTACATATAATCCCAATGCTAACAGCATCAGCGAAGATGCCCATTCCAATACGGGCATATACTTGTTGTCGCGCAATACATCACCAAAGAAATACGTCACGACAGTCACTGCCAGTAGTGGTAGTATAACAATGGCATTATACAACAGCAACCATAAATAAGCTTGCAAGTCATGTGCTTGAATAGCCGCCAATATTACATAATATGGCCCACTGCTACAAGGCATCAACACAAGTCCACCTAACAACCCTCCTAAGAATGCACGTATGGCGTTGTTTTTGCGTAGTTGGTTAGCTATTATCGGACGCAATGGAGAAGGAGACATTTTAACTACTTGGTTGCGCAGTGCGTAGTACATGCGTATTGACGCTAATACTATAGCAGCTATCCCGACAATAACACGTATATACTTGACATAGCCGAACAAATATGACATCAAAACCCCATATGTATAGTAACTCACGAATATACCAGCAGCGAATGTAAACCCAATCTTCTGAATCCTGTCTTTGCCATAAGCAAACATAATGTATAGTAAAGCCATTGTAAGAATGCCAATTTCGCAAGGGTTAACACTATCTGCTAATGCAGCACTAACAACTAGCCAGAACATGTTCATCTTTCTCTGATTTTATCGTTTGTATACAAAGATGGTAATCTCGTAGTGTCGGTTATGTTCAGTTTGACCGGTATTTTGTCTGCGAACATTATAGGTATACCACTGTATACTTTAGCTTGGTTGTATTTATCACTTATCTTGACTAAGTCTTGTATATAGCTGGCGAAAACAGCGTACTCAGATACCAACTCGATAGCGGGGTTTTGCCATACAACATCTGCAATTGGCTTTAACTGAGAGAGTTCATTTGGTGTATGTTCTTGTTGGTTATCAATAGCATCCCAAACACTTTTTTGCGCTCCAGCAGCTAACATAGCAGAGAATATGTACACCCATGTTCTGTCAGGCAAATTATTGATAAAATTATCCTTGTCTTCATATTGAAGCCTAGTATTAACCCACATTAGTAAATATGTACTATTAGACATGTCCTTCTTAATAAATCCGTTCATTCTATTAATTAGTACATCTACTTTGAATTTCTGCGATGCAGTTATTGGGTCACTAGCTACTGTTTTGTGTTTGATTGGTGGTAAAGAACGTGCAAGAACTTGTGCAATTTGGTCTACATTGTGTCCTAAAAATTCTTTGGAGAACTTGTTTTCCGCGGATTTCCAATACATATCTAAATAATTCTCAAATAGTATCTTTTTGTTTACTACGAATTTGGTAGTCATCCCTGGTAAAGAAAATTGGCAGAAATTGTCTGGTATTTTGTTTGTTACCTGTGTATATGCTGCATTTATCAAGTTAGACAGATATTCTAGCTCGTAATGCCTAATAGTTGCGCCAACAGGTAATCTGGGCGCTATCAACTGTTCCTCAAAGTTGTAAACAATAGGTATGTTGTTTGGGTCGTCATGTGCTGGTTGCTCGAATATATCTTCTATACCTTTGCGAATATCCAACAAGCTAGAAGAACTACTGATTATCTTGTCAAATGGGTCACCAGTGAAAGGACTTAGATCCGGTGCTTTAGACGCAGCTATCGAATGTAATACAACGTCATATAATTGCAATAACTTACGCCATTGGCTATCAGTTGTAATACCGTCTATTTGTTCTTTTAGCTTGAATACCTCTTGTACTTTATTTTGGTTAATGGCTTTTTCAAGTTCCAATTCCAAAAGATATTTCTTTTCTGCACTCAATACGTCCATAATTCACCTCCTTATTATGATACCACAGGTTCCCACATTCCAAACCCTTGTGAGTTTTTGTCTCCTAAGCCTGTTTCGTAAGTAATCCAGATTAGTCTTGGCGTCCCTTGCAGTTCAAATATACCTGTAGACCCCATAACTAGCGTATTTTTGTAATACACATACTTAGTGTCGAACTTCGGGTTGTACTGTTTTGGAACCAATTTAAGCTCACCATATTGCAGTAAATCATGGCCTGTAGCTTGGGCCCAAGCATTATATTTGTTAATAGCGTTTTTTGTTATCAGCTGATTAAATTTGCGTTGTGTTGGTTTGTAGTAGTAGTTAACCCTGTCTTCTTCTTCAAGAAATGTCGTATGTATAGTAATAGGCGATAGTGTATGAATAGTCACTTTGTCCTGGAAATATGGGGTTTTATATTGTCTAATACTAGTACACACAACGTAATTGTTCCATAGCACTCCACGGTCCTTCTTTGTCAAATTATTTGCAATATCTTCTACAATCTGTTTAATTGGAGAACTGAAGAAAAAAGTCACCGTTTCTCCAAATTCTAATTTGTCTGCAAGACGTTTCCCGCGCTGTAGTATATTTGAGAATGTAAATAACTTGAAGTTCTTTTTATTAATCTTGAAGCCGTTATCGTGTAAATTATTACTGAGCGATTCGCTCAGATTATTGTAAATAAATCCCTGTAAAGCATGGTTATAATGCACTGGCAGTATTATATTGCCCTCTATCCCTTGAAGCGTAATTTTGATACGCATCTCAATCACCTCTTATTAGTATTATAACATACGGGGTTGCTCTTTGTTTTGGTTAACAAAATCGTATGTTTTGTTAATAGCACTGACAGACAGTGGTGGTAACTCATACTCATCTGTCCATAATATATGCTGCACAATAATAGGTTTTAATTCTAATAATTCTGCTGTTGCCTGCTTTCCCAAACAAGCAACTTGTAGTTTACGAGGCAATTTAGAATACATTTGTTGCCATATATAGGCAGCTGTAGCGTGCATAGGGTTCAGCGATATAGTTTGTTGTGTCAGTTCTCCTATGTCGCTATAGAGTATTAGCAAACTAGGTTTATAGATAAAACCTGTTTGGTATCTTATATATGGGTCATCTCTATCCAGTATGCTACCATCTCTAAAATGTTTTCTAGCTGTAAATCGCATAACTTGTTTGTCATCTATTTGTTCCAGCTCGTATTTCTCGAATACTGTAGGAGACAAGACAATGGACATCGATAACTGTTTTAGAAATTCGTCTCTGTCGAGCATTACTGTATATATGTTGTTGTCTTTAGTAATATACCTCATATTTACATGATACCACGCTGTGGTTTCTGTTAGCGTTCTCGTTCAGCAGACAGCCCTTGTTTGATTTCAACAATTGTCTTATTAATTGCATCTGCAGACAGTGGTGACAACTCATATTCATCTGTCCAAAGTACATGTTGTACGATAAGTGGTTCTAGCTGCAACAACTTAACTGCTCCATCTTTAGATAACAATGCGACTGTGTAATTTCCTTTGATACCGAGTTGTTTCCACATCGCCGTAGTTGTCAATAACATTGGGTAGTAAAAAAGGTTAATAGGCGGGCTATCTGGAGAATGGGTAAATTCTCTATTACTTATCGCATCTGCGTCGCTATATATTACCAATAACTGAGCGCTAGGTTTGTATATAAGCCCAGCCTGATAACGCCTAAAATAAACTTCTTCTAATGTAGAACGGCTATAATACGGTAACTTTGCGGCCCAACGGACAATGAGCATATCATCAGTTTGTTTACGCTCTAATTTCTCTATAACATTAGTATCAATAAGTCTATTCTCATTGTGCTGCATAGCCGCCACAAACAACTTGTCTAGTAATTCTCCCGGCATAGCAACACCGTACGTATTAGTAGGGTCAACAAATACACCTCTTAACTGCTCGTATCTTATCACACTATGATAATACCCCATGACGTGGTATTATATTAGTATGGATATACATAAATACGGAGTTAAATGGGTTACTACTGCGAAACTTATACCTGATGATGAATCGTCCTACAATGTAGAAATTGGAATAATCAACAGTATTTTACCATCTTTGTCTTTGGCCGGTCTCTTGCACGTAGATATTTGTTTTGGCCCTTATGTTGAAATAGATAGAGTTAATCCAGACCATATGTTAGCGACACCTTTACGATTATATTCTGATAATTTAGGCAAATTTTGTACGATGACTGAAAAACTGAGTAAACAGAAAGAGTGGTATTATGAACTACGCAATACATACACGTTCTCTAAAGAAACAATTACACGAATCAATCCACATGATGTTGTTGTATCATTGGGTAAGCTTAGTAACAGGATTTTAGAACTCAGTGAAATATTTGTTCCAATTCCTAATATTGTGTCCATAGATTCTTTGGATAAAACATTACTTACAATATGCAAAGACATTTACAAACAATTACCAAACCGATGGACTGTCCAAGACTTGTACGCGCCAATACAATCGCAACTAAACTACATGTATAATTTGTATGACCAACCATGGCGTGAAATAGCAACAGCTTTAGCAGAGAAAAAATCGATTAAACTGTTAATCAACGAAAAAGACGGCTTTTTGGATAATTTTCGTGTATACCATTGGAAACAAACCAAATACAATATAGTAATACAACAAATGCCGCGCAAAAATACAGTATATTGCAAAAATGAACACTCTGAGGAAAAAGATGACTATTGTTAAATACGGAATAGATTGGGAAGTAACGGGAATAGAGCGGAGTATAAATTTCGTAACAATAGGTATACAAAGCGATGGACTATATGGGATAATCTTACACAACATACTGCCTAAAAACACAAATTATGTACAACCCGATAGGAGCAGATAGTAGAGCGGCATACTATAACGTTCTACCTAATTGTTGCGACAACTGTTCTACGTGCGACTTGAGAATCGAGATTCCGTTGTTAATAGTGCTGACAGATAATGGAGGTAACTCATACTCGTTGGTCCAGAGCATGCGCGGCACATAAACACTCTGTATGCCAAATAATGCTTGTGTTACAGGAGAAGCTGTAAATACGACTATATGTGGTTGTGTACTGTATGGAATTTCGTTGTACCAAATATATGCAGAAGTCCAAATACCAGATAGCCTGTCTTGACGTTTATAGCCAATCTCACCATGAGTTGTAAATAATGTCAACAAACCTGTATTATGCAGCGCATTAGGGACATATATCAGCCCGGATTGCACACGACTAAACATATTCTCTTCTGTAAACGATGTCGATCTGGAAGCATCAATACTTGCGGTCCAACGCAGTATGTATTTATCATCAATTTGTTCTTGTTCCAGCTTCTCTATAACGTTGGCGTCGACAATATTGGCGGAATATTGTTGAATTAGTTTTTGCAAATAACCAACGTCAATCAATAAACCATATTCATATTGTATTCCTGTTCTTATAGGTTTTCCTACTTCTTCTATTCTAAAGTATTGTTGTCCTCCTATTCTAAAGTATTGTTGTTTGAATTCCATACATTTATTATACCTTAGTTTATGGTATTATATTATTGTGATGCAACTACAAATAGAACAGTACGGTTTAACATGGACAGTGAAGCCTAAGGACTTAGATGGCACAGTTTACCTTAAACAAGGTAGTGGACTTGTATTTTGTGGTTTGTTACGCATAAACCCCTTCTTTGGGCCCTATATAGATGTTAATGGGCTGTATTGTAAAAACAAGTTTCTTACTCTTAGAGAACACCAACATTTCTTTGCACAAGAATTAGATGTGATGTTTGATTATAACACTACCGCACGAAGACAGATAGAATGGTACAAAATACTACAAAGAGGTTACATATTTCCCAAGAGCATGTTCAAATTCGACTACGGAGACTGGCGCTGGCGTATGCCCCTATCAACAGTTCTGAAACACGAATCTGATGGTACAACACCGACCCCAGGTGAAGTTGTTTATAATATGTTGGGCAACATCGCACACGGTTCTTATATACGTGTGGCACTTTATAGAAATCGTCCCAATTTGTATGTTACAGATAAATATTATCAGCAATTACCAGAAAACTGGACAATACATGATTTATATAAACTAGACAAAGAGTATCAAGATAGTGCTAAACAAATAATGGAAGTTTTATGGCACGAAATAGCAGAAGCACGTACTAACAACGAGCCAATTAGATTGGTCACTGAATACGAAGTTACTCCTGTTCTATATTTAGAAACCAACAACAAGTATAATATTGCGTTACCAACTATCTTAGAAAAGAAAAGAACGTACCTCACGCAAGATTATGTACGGTGATTATGGTATCATATTGTATGATGAATCTACAGCTCATCTCGACATTTGACGCGTATAATCTTAGGTGGAAAGCTTTTCTTACAGAAGATAATCGTATATTATTGAGAAACGGTGTGCTTCAATTGCTTGGCGAACCAACCATTAGCCTGCCTTTTGGCTATGGGGTACGCAATTTACAAATATTGATAGACATAGCATATCCTTTGGCATATCCTGCGAGGTTCTACTCCGAACATTTGGAACCAGTGTTTGATATTATTCCAGATATGCAAGTGTTAAACAAAGCTTACAGAACACTGACTAATGGATATATATTCAGTAATTTTACATTAGACACATGGGACAATTCATATACCCGTAAGATATGGATTGAAGATAGTGAAACTACACGCGCTGCTGGTAAATTACTTGGTTCTTTTACCAAATACGTAGTAGTTGATTTTCTGTCCTATGTACACGATGGGACTAGAGAAGACGGCGTTATTGTATATATCAAAGGTGATATTTATAAACAACTACCAAACCCTTGGACTGTCCAGGACTTAATCGATGTATGCAAAGATGACGTCTTAAGTAACAAAAGAGATGAATTATGGTATGAAATAGCAGAATGCCGAGCAACCAACAAGCCTGTTAAAATACTAACTCAGTATAATAACCGTGTCTATACAGAAAAAAGCGATGCATATGGTATTCCGCATCCTGTTATAGTGAATATATTACGAGGTGACGATGAAAGAGTTCGCTACAAAGATTGACGCTTATAATTTACAGTGGCGAGTATACAAAGACCATGGTGATGTAGTACTCCGCCTAGGAACTTTGCAATTAGTGGGAGAACCATTCTATGATTTAGCATTCGGAAGCTGTCTATTTGATTTTGCTATCATTACGAATAAAGGCGACTATCGCCTAAAATATCCTACGAGGTTCTACTCCGAGCAGCTAGAACCCCTTGTGTACAAACCAGAACATGTAAATGCTATATTCCATAAGAAAGACCTTGTTTTATACCAGTACTACAATATTTTGCGAGGACAAAGATACAATATGTATAGTACTCCAATTGATGACGATATGGGGACAAAACAGTTGCGTTATTTGTCACCGCACCTTACAGTCACTACCAAAGATGGAAACCCATTATTGCTTATAGACTACTATCTATATAGTAAATTGCCGGAGACATGGACTTTACAAGATATTGTCGATGTTCTGAAAGACGAGTTAGAACAACAAAAGAAATTACACGAACAATTATGGTATGATATAGCTGATGCATATGCCAAACATAAGCCGCTGAAAATACCAATAGAATATAATGATAACAGAGACGCTTTTTATACAGAAGAAATAAACGAATATGGTATTAGAACTCCTAAGTTAGAACATGTGTTTCTAAATGCTCAGCGGGAACGTTGAGGCGTAATACTTTCTTTAATTTCATTAATTGTCTTGTTAATAGCATCTACAGACAGTGGTGGTAAATCATACTCATCTGTCCAAAGTATATGTGGCACAATGAGCGGTTTCAGTTGCAACAACTCTATTGCTCCATCTTTGGATAAATATGCGGTCATATAGTTTCCCTTAATACCAAGTTGCTTCCACATTGCTGTAGTCGTAAATAACATAGGGAAATAAGTAAGGTCAATAAGCGGTTTGTCAGAAGATGTACTTAAATCAGCACCGCTTATTACATCTGAGTCGCTATATATCACTAGTAATTGTGCGTTAGGCTTATATATAAGCCCACCTTGATAGCGTTTATAGTATGTTTCTTCCAGTGTAGGTTCCCAGTTATAAAAATTGTATCTGGTAGACCATCTGACACTCAAGATGTTATCTACCTGTTCGCGTTCTAGTTTCTCGATAATATTAGCATCTATAAGCGTATCTGCATTTTTCTGTATAGCATAATTGAATAGATCATCCATCAAATTGCCGGGCACAACAACGCCGTATTTCCCTT
>Ga0209409_1002158_pt1 | contig 15173 bp, 26 predicted proteins | sample AD_JPNMR1_MetaG_FD_184424 | JGI IMG/M metagenome (GOLD analysis project Ga0209409, IMG submission 184424) | Active sludge microbial communities of municipal wastewater-treating anaerobic digesters from Japan - AD_JPNMR1_MetaG (SPAdes) (version 2) | ecosystem: Engineered > Bioreactor > Anaerobic...
TATAATTCATATTTATTTTCTGATTATTCAAATACTCAAAAAATTAAACCAATTTATTAATTCTTAAAATACTGCCAAAACCTCTTGATACTAATTTACCTAACCCTAAATAAGATGGTATTATTGCATTAGTATAAAAATTACCAATAAAACCTAACATATCAACCCCTTTTACTACAGCTCTTTTTTCTTCTAATTCTATTTTTGCAGTTATTTTTTCTTCTACTCTATATCCAAAATATTTATACATGCTTAAAATATTACCAATAATTATTTTTTCTAATAAATAAATTTTATCTTCTTCTTCAATATAAGAACAATATTTTTTATAATTAGCCTGATTAAGTGCCAACCATATTGATATAAATTTATATTTTTCGATTTTATCACTTAAACCTATTTCGGTATCAAATAAATTAATTTGTTTATTAAATATCTTATAAATATTATTATTAATTTTTATTTCTTTAATTCTCAAAAATAAATCAAACAATAAATTAGCGCCTTCATTTATACCAATTAAATATGGTATATTATTAATAATTTTGTATTGCACTAAAGGATAACCATAAATTGTTTCTCCATTTTCAAAATGATTATGTAATAAAGTTGATTCTTCTTTAAATACCGCACCAAAATAACCTCTTAATTTATGTGCATCTCTTTGTTTCGCTTTGATTTCTGGAAAAAATATTTTTGTTATTGTTATTTTCATAATGTCACCATTATTATATTTCTTTTGGCACAACACATTCATCAAAATTATCGGGCAACCAATAAGGCGGTTTCCAAGCTGTAAATTTGATTGAATAATCTTTTATATCGTTTAAATTTACAAATTTTTTGGGGATAGGTCTCAAAATATTATTTTCAAAATCAATATTTGATATTTCTATTTCATAATAATCAATTAATCCATAGCCTTGTGAACCTTTCTTGCCTAAAAATGCAATATGTTTATCAATTAAGAATTTTATTTCTTCTAAATTATAAGTATCAAAATAAAAATATACTTCTGGGATAGAAAATAAATTCAGTGGGATATTAAAACTTTTAAAATAACCTTGACTGGTTCTTATTTTTCTACTTTTATCACCAACTAAAAAATCGTATTTTGATTCCCATCTTTTTTTCCAACTACCAATAAAATTTATATTCTCATCAAAAAACATTTGCGAAGAAATAAAATATCCTTTCTGATGCATTTTAATTGGCATTTTTGAAAAATCAATAATATCATCAATATTTAGTTTTTGATAAAATTTTTCTTTTAAATTTTCTTTCGCATAAGCATATGCAATTATGCCATCAAATATTGGCCTATCAACAAAACAAATCGGAGATAATAATTTAAAAGTTATTTTATACATAATTCACCTATATATAATTTTTTATTTCGGGTGATATTTTACATAGTTTATTAAATAATTCGGGGTAATAATATTTTAACCAAGTAATATTTCCGTGAGTTAATACAGTTGGATCGCAATACCAGGATATTCTAATTTTTTCAATTTCATCGAAATTCGTTTTCGAGTAAGCAGGATGTAATAAATCCAATAAATCATTAGAAGTAATATAAGCAAAAATATCAAATACTGTCCAATAAGCTAAAGGGAAAAAATGATAAATATTCCATGTTTTAGCAAAAAACAAATTCCCATATTTGCCAATCATCATTCTTCTTATTTTACTCTCCAGTGCTCGTATCCCAATAATTGCAATATCTTTTTTATTTTCTTCTTGATATTTTATTATTGGTTTTTTCATCGCTTCGTTAAAAGCTTTATCTGAATCATAACCTCCAATTTCAAAAGTATTATGTTTTTGAAAATTTTCTAAAATATCAATTGGAGATTTTACAACATCTATTTTATAACCTTCTTGCAATAATTTTTGTATTATTAAGTAAGATTCGGGAAGCTCTAAACCAGAATCGTGAAACATTATTGAAATATCCTCTTTTATTTTTTTGCATAACATCAATAATGTTAAACTATCTTTACCAGTACTATAAGAAACATAAGGATTAGAAAATTCTAATAATGTTTTTTCAATGTTTTTTTGAGTATTGTAAAGTTTTTTCTTATATTTTTCTAATTTAGAGTATTCCCGAAATTTTAAAAAATCAATTTTATTCATCTTTGTTGAAATAATTTTTTATTTCTTCTTTATGTTCTAATAAATAATTAATATATTTTTTGCTTTCTTCCTCATCAATAAATTGTTTTAATTCTGTCAAATCAATTTCTCCCATATCTCTTGCAGAATTGCCAGCAATAAAATTATTTTCCGTGAATAATTTCAACATGTGATTGAATGCTGAAACAATAATAGGATTTTCTGTTCGCAAAACAAATTGATGTTCGAATTGAGTTCCTTTATTAAAAACTTCATATTCGTATTTCATTTGTGTTGTAATATCTATATCTGCCCCAACTATTTCAATGTCTCTTTCGGTTTTGCTTGAATCTAATCTTGTTTGAAATCTTTTACCAAGTAATTCCCAATAACTTAATTCGCCGTTCCCGTGTTCTTTGCATTTTGGCCTTGCTGCAGATACAAGTAATTCACCCTCAATTGTCATATTCCCGATGGCACTACCAAACAAACCAAGCATAGGGCAATTTTTTATCTCTTCTTCTTTTACATCAATATCGATTGCTTCCATACTACTTAATTGGCCACCAGTAAAATATTGATGATATTTTATTTTGCTTAATTTTGTTATTCCAACTGTTTTGAAAAAATCATACATAGCAATCCTGCGGAGTTCGCCCCTTATTGTGTTTCCTTGAATTAATGGGATAGATTCATAATTTTTTGTAAATATTAAGTCTTCTACTTGTTCTATTTTTTCGTCGAATAAATTTTCTAATTTTATTTTTTCTTTATTCATTCGTCTTAAAAGCAAAATAAGATATTGGTGTTCATATCTTATTGTTGTTAAAAATTCTTCATCAGGAAAATTATTTAGGATATCAATTATTTCTTCATCATTTAGAGAACGTATTCCAAACTTATAACACATTTCATTTAGGAACTGATATTTTGTTTGCACGCAAGTAGATGCCAATAGTTTGGAAGCAAATTCATCATAAATACCCATTATTCTTGAATTAGACATAGTGCTCATATCGATATTTTTCCAAATATTTTTTAATACTTTTAATATAGCATTACGTCTATCAAATTCATTCTTGAATTTGCTTTTAATTACAATCGGATTCTTAATTATTACTCGTTCGCGGATTAATTTTCTTTCTGTCCCAAAATCTTCGTCTGCACCAGTAAAAATTGGTTGTAAAGCCGTGAAAGTATACTTTACCTTATACATAATATTACTCCTTAATTTGTTTTTGTAAAATAAAAGTTAATAATTTAATTAACATTGTGTTTCTGTAATATTTTAATACGTTTTCTTCGTTGTAATAAATATTTATACCATATTTTTCTATTTTTGAATAATTATTACAGCCGTATAAAATTTCATCTTTTGTAAAAAATGTTTTTTGATTTTTATCGTTCTTATCAATAATTGTATATCTATTTTTTAGAATTGGATAAATAATATCTAAATCTTTTTTCTTGACAAGTACTGGCGCAATATCGGTTTGAATTGTAAAATTATTACTCGAATAATTTATTATTGCCTTAAAAGATGTATGTTTTTTGCCATTAAAAGTAATACAAAAAACAAAAGGGGTTGGTTTTTCTTTCAATAAGTATTCTTCAACCTCATTTGACTTTAAAATTCTTATTTCATCTTGGGTAACGAAATAAGAATAATTTCGTAGCCCGCTTTTACCATTAATTAATCTGCTCGATAGCACCAGACCAACCCCTCTGGATACGTGCTCGCTTTGAAATTTAATATATTCGTAGTCCGTAAAAGAAGAACTAATTATATCTTTTAATCTATAACCTTCAGAAATTTTTTCTCCAGTAAAAGCACAAATTGTATTAACTTTTTTCAGTTTATATTCAAGCTCAATATTGTTGAAATGTTGAGCTATAAAATTAATGACGTGCATTATTAAACCTCTTTAATCTTTTTAAAATACTTTCTTCACTTATTATTATTCCAGTTTGTTCATATAGTTTATTTGCAATATGGGAATATAATCCATTCCCATATTGCTTGATATTTTCTTCGTATAGAGTATTTAGAATATGATTAATTTCATAATCGTTTAAATGTGTTTTTATTATTTCAGAATCGCACAATAAAATATTATTATGCAATATTTTTGTTTTTATTTTATACATTTCTCTATTTTTTTAATTGATTCAATTAATTTTTTTTCTTTTGCTTGTTCTAATAGCTTTTGTAATATATCGTTGTAATCAAAATTATTTTGTTCAAACCTCCGTTTGTATAATTTGTTGTAATTTATTTTCAAACCTTTTAATATTTTTAAAAAATTAATTTCGTCAACATGTGCAGAATTATTCTTGAAAGTGTGATGCCCAGAACATAATGTGATACCATTGTCTAAATCCCATCGCAGCGATTTAAATTGTCGTTTTACTATGTGATGTGCGTTTAAATATTTATCGGTTTTGCAGTTAGGGAATTTGCATTTAAAACCATCTTTTTCCTTAACTGCAAAACTCCAAAGCTCATCTAATTTTTTTATTTGTTTTTTAGTCATCGTCTTTTATGGGCATTATTATTGTTTGAATAGTACTATCCTTAATAATAATGGGTTTTAATTTATTATTCATATATTCAATTGTTATTTGTTCATCTTTTGTAGCATTTATTGCGGATATCAGGTAATGAATATCTATTGCGAAACTATGATTTTGTGGGGTTTCTACGGCTATAGTTTCCTTTGCTGATTTATTTTCACCTTTTACAATCAAGTATAATAAATTATTTTCGATTTTTACATTTAATTTAAATTTCGTAAAAACCTTAATTTTGTTTAACAATTTTAATAGATATTCTTTGTCAAGAGAAATCTTATAATTTAAGGTAGGTATAACGGCTTTGTAATTTGGGAATGTGCCATCAATTAGTTTTGAAATAATTGTGAATTCAATATCATTTTTAAATTTAAATATTATATCATTTTTGTTGACATAATAAGAATCAAAATAATTTTCAAATTTTGCGATTTTATCAATAAGAGCTTTAGGTATTATAATTCCGTTGGTATTATTTTCGTTTGGTGTGTAAGATAAAACGTGTCCATTAGTAGCTACAATGTCATCGCTTAAAAATACGCCTTGCATTGCGGGTCTTGAACTATCTTTTGCGCAGGTGAAAGAAATCCGTTTAATGTCAGGAATAATGTTATAAGTATTAACGTTTTTTGAATTAGGTATTTCTCTAACAGGGAATTCGTTGGGTGCAATTATATCAAAGGAATATTCACCAGCTCCGTTGTAGATATAAACCTTATTATCTTTTTTTTCTAAATGCACAATTTCGGCGTCAATTGAACGAATAAACTTTGTGAATAAATTTGCGTTGATACAAAAATTTTCTTCTTGGGTTTCAATGGGGAGGGAAGCAATACAATATTCAATAAAATTCGTTGAGTGTAAATTTAGGGTGTTATTAGTAAATTCAAATAGGAAGCAATTTGCGGGTGTAATTAGGTTTTCTGGTAATGCAAAATTACTGGCAACATTTACAGCATTTTTAATTTGTTTAATGTTTAATTCCATAAGTTCTCCTAAATTTTGTTTTTCTTTTTACATTTATTACAAATATATTTTACAGGTATCGGCGGTTTATCTGGTTTTTCTATTTTTTGTTCTGGAACAAAACCGCAAACTTTACATATAAGAATTTTATTTATTATTTCTATTTCTTTTTCCATTTTTTTGATTATATTATTATGTTTTTGTTTGTTATTGATTCAATTTCAATAAATTTTTTTTTATTTTTTAAGTAATAATTTTTTCATTATCCACTAAATGAATCATCCCTGCACCAGTTTCAAATAATTTAATTTTTTCCATTTAAAATCTTCCTATATTATTTTTATTTTTTAAAAAATTTAATTTAATCAATTTCTTCTTTAGCCCCTTTAAATATCTTTCAAATATTTTCTTGATTTATATCACCGTTTAGGCATACGTAATGGTTTTTTCCTATTTGATACCAAAATTTTCCAAATAATATTTTTTTTATCAGCAATTTTTTTTAATTCATCGTATACATTAATTTTAGAAACTTTTTGCCCCCATATTTCATTTAACCTTTCAATGGATTCATCTTTTTGTTTCATATAACTTGTGTTTATTCTTGGTTTTATAACAATCATAGTTTTTCCTCCTTCATTTTTATTAATCTATTTGTATTTATATTAAATTGCATTGTTTCTTCAATTTCTTTTACACGTTTAATTAAATTATCTGAAATTAAAAATAAATCATATAGTGCTCTGCGAAATTCCACATTATCATTTATCTTTTCACAAAATTTTTTGAAATCTAATTCCATAAAATTATATTTTGCTAATGGATTTTGTTTATTTATTAATTCATTCGCTTTATTTGCAAGAAACTTTAAGGCTTCATTGTAATCTTTTGTTTTGGCACTAATTTTATTTTTCTTCCCATTGATATAGTGCCAAATATAATAATAACCATTATTCAGTTTTGTTAATCTAATCTTTTGCATATTTTTCATTGATAAGCTCCTTTTCCCATTTTTTAAAGGATTATCGGAGCAGATTTTATATTGATAATAATTTGTTAATAACTTTTAAGTATTTTTCTATTATATTCTCAGCGTCTCTAATATTTTTTATTAAAAAGAAACTAATGTTATTTTTAGTAATTATTTTAAAGTTCATTTTCTTCTGTTCTTCATCAAGCTGCGATTCCAAATAAATACCTTCTTTGTTTAATTGTTTCAAGGGGTTTCGCTCCCATTTCTCATCATCAATCTTTAATAATTGCTTTTTTATTTCGTTCATATAAAATTTAATTTTTTCAGGGTCATCTGGTGTTGTATTCCTTTTAGGAAAAACAAGATTTTTTAATTCTTCACATTTATCTAAGGCTTCGTGAAATATTTTATTGCCATCGAAATTTTTATATTTTTCTGGTGCGATTTTATAGTTAAGGCTTAACGATTGTGCAATGTATAATGTTCCTAATATGATATCATTATTAAATATTATTTCTTTTTTTTCTTTGTTTAAAATTATTACATTCGGATTATTTTTTTTATTATATTCATTGATATTTCGTTGTAAAAAATCAATTATAAATTTATCTTTTATTATGTTATAATAATAATATTCTCTATTAACTTTTTGGTTTATCATTCTATAAATTTCAAATTCAATAAACATTTCTTCTGGATAATTATATTTCCTTTGTAATAATATTTTTTGTTCTTTTGTATAGCCTAAATTTCTTATTAAATTTATTTTCGCGAAGTTTATAAAATTTTCTGTAGAGTAATAATAAAAATATTCCAAATACATTCTTGCCTCATTTAAAGTATAATCGAATTTTTGAAAAGCTTTAAATATTTCCTTGAATTCATAATCAGTTGTTTTATAAAACTTATGAGTTAAATTTTTTAAAAATCCATCTTTTGTAAATTCATTAATTATTTCTTTAATTGAAAATTCTTTTAATGATTTTTCACCGAGTATTTCAAAAATATTAATATTGCTCGATGTTAATAAGCTCGGTGTAAGTGTCATAGCTTCGATTGGTATGATTTTTTCTGTCATTATATAAACTCCTAAAAAATAGTTTAAAACTATAAAAAGAAATTATTTTGTTTATTGGGTAAATTTGTTTCCCTGATTTTATTTCTTCATCAATTTTACTATTTAAATAATTTATTACCTCCATTACCTCATCTTTTGTATAATTTTTTTTAGGTTCACTATTATTTATTAAACTATCAATTAAACGTGCTCCTTCTTGATAATTAAATTCTGCACGTTTATCTTTTTTTTGTAATATTCCAGCAAGGAATTTTGCGGTTATATATTGCCATGAGTTATGTTCGTAGCTTTTATCTCCATTTATTTTTTTTCTTTTTTTTATTTCAGTTTTTTTTTCATTTGTATTATTTTCTAAAATGTTTTTGTATAAATTCGAAAGTTCTTCTGGTAATTCAATATCATAAAGTATTTTTAATTGCTGTTGCATACGTTCAAAAATTTTTTGTTTGAATGCAAATTTCATATATTTCATATGACGGGTTATGAAGTTTGGAATAAATATTACATTTTTTTCGAACATTTGTTTGTTTATTAAATCTATTCTTGCAAATTCAAAAAATATTTTATCGATTGAAAAATTATCAGATAGATTTAATAATCTTTTTATTTCCTGTTTAAAACTTTTATTATATATTTCAATATATCCCATATCTTCTTTCTCCGCTAATAGTTCTAATGTAACAAACCAAACTGCATAACCCACCGCACCAAATTTGCTTATAATAAATTTTATTTTATTATCTTTATATGCCCCTTTTTCATGTTCGAAATATTTCAAAACAACATTCTCCTTATGAAATATTTTATCATTTGGAACGATGGCCTTTCTTTCGAAATAATTTTTGTTTCCATTGCATTGTGTTGCAATGTTATCTCATAATTATTATTTTCTCTTTTTATTAATATTTTCATAGGGACTCCCAATTTTCAAAAATAAAATTTATTATTTGTTTTGTGAAATCATCAATTGGGTTAACTATTATTTTACCATCTTCGATTGTATAATCAAGATTTTTTGGTGGGTCTTTTTCTATGTAAATTAAACGTGCATTTTTAAAAGCAGTAATGGCCGTGAAATAAGGTCTAATATCTTCGTAATTGTCATGCACAAAATAATATTCAACTTTGATATATTTTTTTTCACCATTAATTTTATTTTTAAATTTTATGCTATTTTTATCTTTGACAGCATAAAATTTATCAATTAAATAATTTGACATATTACCTCCTTTAAATAAATTTTATTTCGTTCGGTCGTTTTATTATATAATTGCCTGTTCTATCTTTCACTATTGCCAGAACAACTCCATTATATTCTGTATATCCTATTAATTTCCCGATTACAGTTGTTTGACAAAATCCAATATTTCTTTTTATTTCTACTTTTCGAAACATAAGCCCTCCCATAAATCTAATTGTGGCTTAATTTCCTTAAAATATCCGCCTTGTTCAATTGTTTGTTTTGCGTTGTGTAATTCAAAAATGTCAGATTTTAGTTTATAAATTCCTTCGTGTTGTGAAATGCATTCATACTTAATCAATCCATCTTCCCTTAATTGCCTTAATACTCTATCGCCTGAAAGTTGTAAAAATGGATGGAAATTCCGAAGATGTAAAATGTCAAAATAATTGTGATAATTTAAAATATTATTTCTTTTTAATAAATTATTATCAATCATTTTTTCACCCAAAGATACTTCAATCAAAAAATCGATTATAAATGGTGCTTGTTTCTTAAATTTGACTGCGCAACAAATTTTTAATTCTCTTTCTGACATATTTATTACTCCTTTTATTATGTTGTTTGCGTAAAATATTATATTTTGTTATAATTTTATCTAAATTCATATTTCCTCCTTTGGACATAAAATATCCGAATTAAGATTTATGCAATTTAACTTTTTTTCAATAAAGCTTATTCGTTTTTGGTCATCGTCCGATATGTGATGTAATCCGTAGTTCAACACTATATTACAAGAAATGAATTCTTCTTCCCATTCTTTGTATAAACATTTCCTCGTAGCCTCTGTAATAATTTCAAGTCTTGTCCTACCTAATTTTTTTAATTTTTTATAAGGTATAAAACCGTCCCCTTCGGTTTTATACCTTGTAAACGATAACCAATAAACTTTATTTGTTATGGGTTCTTCCATTTTCAAATCACCTAGTGCGGATTGATTTCTCGGAATAGAATTCTATCCCAGGAATGTTTTTCGTTCCTTTAGTTTGTCTTGCAATTTCATTTAATATTTTTTCGTTGACAATCAAATATTCGCGAGGGATTTTTTCAAAATCAACTACTCGGAATTTCCAGATTTCTACTTCATAGGTTCCCTTTGCTTTTGTTTCAACCGTAACTACTGGAGCTACAATATTCTGGATATCTTTTTTAATTTCTTGCGCAAGTTCTAACTTACCTTTTTCTTCAAGCTTTTTTGCTTTTTCCTCGAGTTTCTTCTTTTGTTTAGCCTGTTCCTCTAATAATTTTCGATTTATGATTTCAATTCTTTTTCTTTCCTCTTCTTGGTATTTTTGCATTGCGGAAACTATAATATTATCAGCTTTTTTTAATTTGTTTATAGGAGTGTCAAAAAATTCTTTTATTCTTTTAAGCTGTTGATTTATGGGGTCGGTTATTGACTTGCGATATTCCTCAATCTTTTTTATTTTTTTTCGAATAGTTTTTAATAAATTACTCGCTTCATTATATTCTTCATTATTTGTAATTATAAATAATGAAGCTTTTGTTTCTAATGCCTCTGTTTCCTTCTGCATTAGCATCACTTCAGTTGAATCAATTTCTTTTTCTAAATTAATTTCAAACATATTACCTCCTTAAAAAATTATAAATGTTTAAGCAGGATGTAAATATTTGCTCATCCTGAAAATCGTTTTTGTGCTCACTAACTATATATTTGTCTTCTTGGAAAAATACGCACCAGCGCTTATAAATTTTAATATTATTGTCTTGACATAATAATTTATAAGCCATTGTTTGAAGTGGCATTATTTTATTGGGTTTGCCAGTTTTGATGTCAACTAAAATGTTTTTGTTTTTTACTTCGATTATTCTATCAATCGTTCCCGCAAATCCTCGCGGTGAATATAAGCTTAATTCGATATGTTTTATTTTGGCATCATAGTGTTTAATAAAATCTTCCCAGATTTTTATAATATTTTGATAATCATTTATGCTTTTTTCTGATAGAAGATTTTTATCGTAGTATTCTAAAGCTTTATGAATATTACTCCCATTATTTTTTGCAGTTTCCAATTTATCTTTCGAAACAAATTGGAAATTATGTAATGCTTGTAATATTTCCGTGACGGATGGTATTTTTTTACCCTCTAATAGATATTCGTGTTTTTCGGCATTAAATTCTAACATTGTGCACCCCCATATAAATCAATAACTTTTTTCAATATTATTTTCCCAATATCATCATTTATATCTGATTTTTTTATATGAAGGTCGCTTATTATATTGTCAAATTTTTCCTGTCCAATAAATTCTTTTGCTTTAACTAATTTTTGTTTCATTCCTTCGGATATATTTATTTTCTTTTTGGTTGTTTTTTGTGTTGCTATTGTAGTTTGTGTTGGTTGTGTAGATTGTGCGGATTGTGTTGGCTGCGCGATTTTCTCTTGTGCAATTTGATTTGGTTCGGATTTTTGTTCAGGTAGTGATTTTATTTCTGGTTCGGGTAAGATTTTATTTTCGTTGTTTCCATTATTCCTATTTTCACTTTCAATTATTCTGCGCATCTCGTCTTCATCGTAAATGCCCGATATACCATATTTCAATCTCGCCGCTTGATTAAATGATTTATTCCGCAGCATTCTTATCGGATATTTTACCCAAACATCTCGATTTGGCATAAAGCATTCTTGATAATATTCTGTAACTTTTACACTCCCTTTTTTAGAAATAATTTGACAGGTTACAGAAAATATTTTCCCATTCCCATCAAAATTTTCTTCGAATATTATGTTCGATTCTGGTTCAAGCATCCTCGTTATTTTTACCCATCCATCATACTGGACATAAGGTATCAACCTCCCATTTTTTGTACGAATAAAACATATTTCATTCGTAAATGGGTTAAGATTATATTTAGCTGCGATAGCAAGAGCAAAACCAAGCTCCGAATCGCTGCAACCTGCTGGCATAACATTTTTTTTCATTAGTTCAACGATATCTTTTGAATCTACTTTTGTTATTTCCGCCAGCACTTTTAAATTTTCAATTTTCTGTTCCATTGTTTTCTCCTATTTTTATTATTTTTTTAGAATGGTATATCTTCATCATATTCGATTGCTTCGGTTGCTTCGGTTGTTTCTGCTTCAATTAAATTTTCTTCATTATTTTTAATTGAAGAAGATTTTAGAATTCGGAATGTATTACAAATTATTTCGGTTGAGTACATTTTATTGCCATTTTTTTCGTAGTTTGAATAGTGGATTGTTCCTTCAAGGAAAATTAAATCCCCTTTGTTTAAATATTGTTTTATTAGTTTTGCGGTATTATAAAAAGCTATAATTCTATGCCATTCGGTGTGTTTATTTTCATTTTTGCCTCTACTGGTTGCCAAATTAAATTTGACAATAGTTGCTTTATCACTTTCTATTTGTTCAGGGTTGTTCCCCAAATAACCGATTAAAAATACTTTATTCATTTTTTGTTCTCCTTATTTTAAAAAATATTTTTAATTTTATTTTTAATTCTGTTTATCGGATTTTTTTTGTAATATTCTTTATTACTCATTTTTCTTCCCCTTCTTGTTCTATATTCTAAACAAAAACCAAAATTCGTATCCAATATCTTCGATTTCAGATTTTGATAGGATTTTTCCTTCTGGTAAACGTTGCTTTAATTTGAAAATCAAAGCTCCGTCTCCCTGCTCCATTGTTATTGCTACTCGATTTCCCCTTATGTCAAAATTTAATTCGTTTAAAATTTGCACGGTTGCAGAGTGTCCTATAGCAGATAATTTCTCATTAGTATTTTCCCATATATTGATCGCTTCTTCCAAAGATATTGCCTTGCATTCATATTTTCCTGGATTTGGCAAAATTGCTGTATTTAAAAAGTATAACATAAGCCCTCCTTTTATTTGTTTTTATTTTCTCAACTATAAAATAATTATTTCCCTCTGCTATTTCGTATAATAAAACATTTATTCCATTCTTAATACTTATTGAATAATAATGGAATTTTGAAAATAAATTTGCTACAATTCGTAATTGATTTATTAATTCTGTTTCTTTGTTTTTCATTATTTTTCTTTATTTATTTCATTACTTCGTTTAATAATTTTTCTTGTTCTATTTCTTCAAGTTGCGATAAAATATTTTCCTTTATTTCAACGGTTTTTGAAATAGCATGTTCTAATTCATTGAATGCTATTTTTTTTATCCAATAATAATCCATCATTCTTGAAATTGATTTTTGGTCGGAAAGATGATAATTCGTTCTAAATAATTCTAAAATAGTTTTAGATTTTTGTTCTATTTCATTCCTCATCCTGTTTGTCCAGGATTTACAAAATATGGGTTCCTCGTATTCAACTTTTTTTGTTTTGGAATTGTAAACTTGAAGTAAGTTTCTCTTCATTCGATAAGCATCGTTTCCTGTTACAAATCTTAAAAAATACATATTACCTCCATTTTTTAATTGAATGAATTTTTAATTTTGTTAAAAATAAAATATCTAAAATGATGATTTTTTTTCTTGATTGGTATAATTCCAAGGTGAATTTAAATATTTGGTTATTTTTATTTTTATTTTCCATTTTTTACTTTAGTTCCAAATTTAGTTGCAAAATAAAAAATCAAAATTGTAAAGAAATATAAAAATTTTTACCCTATAAAATTTTAATTTTTTTCTTGACATTTGAATTTTTATTTATTACATTGCTTTTCTTTCACAAAATAATTTTTCTTAATCTCAAAATAATATTAAATTTTTAATTATTTTTTCATTTTCTAATTATTTTAAACAAACAAATAACACGCATCAAACCCGTATCAAACCCGTATTTGAAGCATTAAACCCGCAGAAAAAATAAAAATTACTTCCAAAAATTTTATTATTTTTTTTTCAAGTTGCTTTCAAATCCTTTTCAAGTTCGTTTCAAGTTCGTTTCAAGTTCGTTTCAAGTTCGTTTCAAGTTCGTTTCAAGTTCGTTTCAAGTTCGTTTCAAGTTCGTTTCAAGTTCGTTTCAAGTTGCTTTTGACAAGGGGTTCAAAATCAAAAATTTTTCTTTTTTTTCAATAACTTACAAGTTTTGGGGTTACCCTTGGGGTTATGTAACCCATGGGGTATCCCATGGGGGGATATTAATATTAATATTAATATATATACTAATAATTAATATAAAATATTAATTAATTAATAAATAAGAAAGGATTTAAAATATTAATAAGATATATATTACACTAACAAATTTTTTTGCAAAAATTTGTTAGTTGTTCCAACCTTTTTTATTTTTATTTTTTTTAGCAAAAATCAAGTTTAAATTTAGCTAATAATATTTTGTAAAGAAAAATCTTATATTAAATTTAAAAGTCATTAAAAATTATTTTTAAAAAAGTGTAAATAAAAATTTATCAATTACTTAAAAAAAAAATCCTTTTTAAAATCGTTTTTAAGCGAAAAAAAATTTAAAATGATATAAAATATTACTTGTAATGAAAAAATAAAAAATAGATATGTTTCTGGTTGTTTAAATGGTATTTTAAAAATTATCTCAACCTGTATTTTTCTAAAAAATTATTGTCAAGAAGTAATTAATAATAATTATTAATTTTATTTTGGCAAATGATTTTTTGCGTTTGGGAAATAAGTTAAATTTTTTTTATCTTAATTTACTTGTTTCAATCCTTGTTATAATGGACTATTAATTAGAACCCTTAAAATCCCAATTTAATAAAGTCTATTTCTGGCTAAAAAAAAATTCCCGATTTTTAGGTCAAAAATTTATCTCCATTGAAAAAACCAAAAACAAGGCTTTTAAAAAGTTCCCGAAAATGGTGTAAAAATTTTTCACTATGATTAAAAAAATTCAAAGTTTCACTAATAAAACCCGATAAAAATTAAAGGTAAAATCTTGTCAAGTATTTTGTCAAGTATTTTTTTTAAAAAAAATAATATTTTTTATTAAAAATTTGCTAAATATAGCGAAATAAAGCGTTTATTTGTCAATATAGGTCATAAATTTTTACCCTAAAAAATATTTAAAAAGGTCTTGACAATTATATTATAATATATTATATTTGTATCAGAAAGTTTAATTAAACTTTCTTAAATTAAATTAAAAATATTTTTTAAGGAGAACAAAAAATGAAAAAAATTAAATTATTTGAAACTAGTACAGAATTGATTCATCTTATGGATGGTAGAGTTATTCCAAGCAAAGGATTTGTAGGCTATTTAGATAGCTATCAATATATTGAAATTGATGG
>Ga0209409_1002182_pt1 | contig 15010 bp, 12 predicted proteins | sample AD_JPNMR1_MetaG_FD_184424 | JGI IMG/M metagenome (GOLD analysis project Ga0209409, IMG submission 184424) | Active sludge microbial communities of municipal wastewater-treating anaerobic digesters from Japan - AD_JPNMR1_MetaG (SPAdes) (version 2) | ecosystem: Engineered > Bioreactor > Anaerobic...
ATCAAATACAACTACAACAGTAATATCTATGGTATTCATTGCAATGAATTTGAATAAAATAATCCGCAATATTTATTTTGTTTTTATTAGATTTTGCTTATTTTTGTCTAATTTTAGACTATTTTACGTATCTACTTTTAATCAAAAATACTTTTTCAGGAAAACCTAATTAAAATTAAAATAGGGACAGACTTAATCCTTATACTGATGTGAAACTATTTTCCATATAGATGTCAATAACTTACCAAATTAAAATTTTGTTAGTATAATATATTATCTCAAACTCTTTATGCCACTATTTTATTATAATAGAAATATTTTTTTACAATACTCAATCCACTATACTAAAATCAAAATGAAATATTATCCCAAGAATTTTTTAATCATCTCCTCTGTGATTCCTTTATTCTTTACTATTTCTGAAAAAAAATAGCCGCTCTTTCTAATTGTTCTTTTTTGAGTCTTAAAATCCATCTCAATAAGCCCAAATCTTGCTGACTCACCTTCTGTCCACTCAAAATTATCAGTCAATGTCCAATGAAAATATTTTTTAATATCTATCCCCTCATCTATTGCTTTCTTAATATAATAAAGATGAAAATAGATATATTCTAATCTCAAATTATCCTTTGCGTCAGCTATTCCATTTTCTGTAATATAAATAGGGAGTTTAAATCTTTCATAATACTTTTTTGCAATTCTATAAATACCCTCAGGATATATCTCCCATCCCAGATCATTTGTTTTAGCATCTTCTTTTAACTCTATCTTAGCAAAAAGATTATTAATATTAAAACTAAAGCTTACAATATCTCTTGAATAATAATTAATTCCAAAAAAATCAAGAAACTTACCTTTGCCAAGGGGATATCCCCTTCCTACTGGCGGAATAAGTAAGCCATCCGACATACCAGTTATAAATATTTTATGAAAGAGTTTATCCAGATTCTTACTAACAATTCTGTCAAGAAAAAAATCACTCTTTGGATCGAATACTCTTATATGATTGGCAACTCCAACCTTTGTATCTTTTAATCCTTTATTAAGCCTAACCTCATGAATTTTTCTATAAGAAAAAATATGTGCTATTATAAGGTTTTTTGCCGATATAAGAAATCTCTTAATATTACCCTTTTCACCGGGTGGCCAGTTCCCTACTATAAAACTCTGATAAAGATAGACATTTGGTTCATTTATTGTTATCCATTCAGAAACATATTCACCAAGATTAGCAACAACATATTCTGTATATCTTTCAAAAAGTTTTATTGATTCTGGATTACTCCATCCCCCCATATCTTCAAACCATATAGGATTTGAAAAATGATGAAGTGTAACAAGAGGTTCTATGCCACTATCTTTTAACTTTTTAATCTCTTCTTTGTAATGATTAATCGCATTAAGATTAAAATTATCCTTTTGTGGCTCTATTCTACTCCATTCAAGGCTCATTCTGTAAATTTCGCAATTAAGAGTCTTCATTAATTCAATATCTTCATCCACTCTATTCCAGTGATCACAGGCTATTTTACAATGAGATCCATCTTTAATTCTTTTTAATTCACACCAGCGATACCAGTTATTGTTAGTATCCCCGCCTTCAATCTGAAGAGAGGCAGTGGCTGTTCCTAATTTAAAATCTAACGGCAAGTTAAATGCTATAAATTCTTTTTCCATAATTTAATTAAGTAAATCTCTATTTTCATTAAGATAATTCTCAATACCTATTTTTATATCTTCTTTTTCATTAATTATCTTTTCTATATAGTTTAATGTCCTTTCACCAACTTTTGTATTTAATACATTGCCAACCCCAGCATTATACATTGCTAATGCCTTTATTAAGTTATTCTGAGATTGGTCAAGACACCATTTTATGAATTGAGAACCATACTTAATATTTGTTTCAATATCAAAAAAGTCTTTTAAAGTAAGATTAGAAAATACAACATTATTAAGCTGACATAATCCTCTATCAATTGTCCCATTCCTATTATAATTTATTGCTTTTGGGTTAAAATTGGATTCTACTTTCATTATAGCAACGAGTAATTCTGGCTCAATATTATTTAATTTTGAATACTTATAAGAAAAATATGCTATCTCTTTATTACCAATATATTCTTCTAAAAATTTTATCTTAAGTTTATCCTGAAAATTTAATGAAGATATAAACTCCTTATCAGAAATATTATCAGAAAAATAATAAAAGGATTTATTATTAGCATATACATTTCTTAATCTATTGCCATTAGTAAGATTTACTATAATAATAACACTTGCCAGATATAGAGCAAATAAAAGAATATTCTTTATCTTTTTAATTTTCTTCCATTTATCCGGTTTGTAATAATAATGATGTGGAATTCTATTTTTCTTAAAATCAGTCAAATTACCCTCCTAAAAAATTATCCCTGATTTATAATATCAATATAAGTGAAATAATAAAAAAAGTCAAGATTTTTATAAACTGGACTTAATTTAAATCCCTATTATCTCTTATATTATAAGTAAAAAAGGCTGCCTTTTATTATGACAGCCTTTTTTTATTTTTATACTTTAAAATCTTAATACATTCCGCCCATATCACCCATTCCATGACCCATGCCACCAGATGCCTTTGCACTCTTCTCCTCTTTCTCATCTGCTACTAATGTCTCAGTAGTAATAACAAGAGATGCTATACTTACAGCATTCTGTAAAGCACATCTAACAACTTTAGCTGGATCAATGATACCTGCATCAAGTAAATTTGTAATCTGTAAAGATTGAGCATCAAAACCCATTCCCCACTTTTCATTTTCGAGTTTATGAATAACTACTGGACCATCAACTCCAGCGTTTTCTGCAATCTGTTTTAAAGGAGCCTTTGCCGCATTATAAACAATCTTTGCACCAAGCACTTCATCTGGATCATCTGCTTTAAAATTCTTTAAAACTTCTGCTGCATGAATCAAAGTAATGCCACCACCAGGAACTATTCCTTCCTCTTTTGCAGCTCTTGTTGCTGCCAGAGCATCTTCAACTCTTGCCTTCTTCTCTTTCAATTCAACCTCAGTTGCAGCACCGAGTTTAATTACAGCAACACCACTTGCAAGCTTTGCAAGTCTCTCCTGTAATTTTTCTCTATCATAATCAGAGGTTGTCTCCTGAATTTGTTTCTTAATAAGATTGATTCTTGCCTGTCTCTGCTTTTCATCTCCATAACCTTCTACTATAGTAGTATTTTCTTTATCTATTGTAATTTTCTTTGCTCTACCAAGATCCTTAAGCTCTACCTTTTCTAATTGCATACCCAATTCATCAGAAATAACTGTTCCACCAGTAAGAATAGCGATATCCTCAAGCATTGCCTTTCTTCTATCGCCAAAACCAGGAGCCTTAACAGCACAAACCTTTAATCCACTCTGAATTAAGTTAACAACTAAGGTTGTTAAAGCTTCGCCCTCTACATCTTCTGCTATAATCAATAAAGGTTTTTGAGTCTGTAAGACTTTTTCAAGAATTGGGATTATCGGCTTAATAGCAGAAATCTTTTTATCATGAATTAAAATATAAGCATCTTCAAACTCTATAACACCACTTTCTGATCTAACAGCAAAATATGGTGAAATATACCCTCTATCAAATTGCATACCTTTTACAACTGTTGTGCTATTTTCTATTGTTTTTGACTCTTCAACAGTAATAACACCTTCATGTCCTACCTCTTTCATTGCATCAGAAATAAGTTTACCAATAACTTCATCGTTATTTGCACTTATAGCAGCAACCTTTGCAATCTGCTCATCCTTAACCTTTACAGCATTTTTCTCAATCTCTTTAACAACTAATTCACATGCCTTCTGCATACCTCTTTTTAATGACATTGGATTTGCACCAGCAGTAACATTTTTCAATCCCTCAACGACTAAAGCCTGAGCTAAAACAGTAGCAGTAGTTGTTCCATCACCAGCTACATCATTTGTCTTTGTCGAAACCTCTTTTACTAACTGAGCTCCCATATTTTCAAATGGATCCGAAAGCTCGATCTCCTTAGCAATAGTAACACCATCATTAGTGACCACAGGAGCACCAAATTTCTTATCTAAAACAACATTTCTACCCCTTGGTCCTAAAGTAACTTTAACAGCATTAGCAACTGCATCAACACCTCTTTTCAAGGCATCTCTTGCCTCTTTCCCATATAAAATTTGTTTTGCCATACACAACTCCCTTTCTTTATAAATAATTTGATTGTCTAATTTTTTTATTTGACGGAAATTAAATTAATAAAATTCTTTGAAACAGGTAAATATTTTTTACATTTTTTTTAAATTTAATAGGAATAAAAAAATCAATTTCTCAAAATATTCCCTTTTGAATCAACTATCCAAACCTTTTTAATCCCTTTCTCAATTTTAAGGCAAAGAGATTTATCTAGTTTAGAATTAAAATAGTTAAATTCATTCTTAAAATCAATGGCAATATCATAGATTCCAGCAGCTAAACCGGTTATCTCGTAACTTTCACCATATTTTATGTTTAATTCCCTAGCTGTTGGATAAAATTCTCCTTGCGGAGCTATCCATACAAACTCTATCACCTTGTCAGAATAATTAATTATTGCAAAACTACCAGTATTATCCAGTTTACCTGCTACCTTACAAGAGAAAAGGCATATACTAAATAATACCAAAAATAAAATTCTTTTTTTCATATCTTATATTATAGCACAAATAATTAATTATTCCATTAATTATTTTAAAATTTACAAAAATTTTTAATAAGGCTTCTTTATCTTCATCATCTTTTTTCTTTTTTTTCTTTCTAACTTTTTAGCCTTCTCATGTCTTTCAAGAGCTGGCTTTGAAAAATATCTTCTCTTTTTTACTTCTAAAAGTATTCCTTCCCTATCAACAATCTTTTTTAATTTTTTGATTGCCTTTTCAATATTGTCTTCACCTGAAACAAAAACTTCTGCCAATTCTATCACCTCACTTTTCTGAAAGATTTTTTAATATATAATTTTAAATTTAGATTTTCTAAAAATTATAAACTTCGACAAATTAATCTATTATTATATAATCTCTACTTATTTCTAAAGACTATTCTTCCTCTTGTCAAATCATAAGGAGAAACCTCAACAACAACAGTATCCCCAGGCACTATTCTTATATAATACTTCCTCATTTTACCAGAAAGCTGAGCTAAAATTTCATGCCCATTTTCTGTTCTTACTTTAAACATTGCATTTGGCAATGCAGTTGTAACAACACCTGTAATCTCAATAGGTTCCTCTTTTGCCATATTTCTCCTTTTTTAAAAATTAAAATAAATATAATATAAATAAAATCGTTTTAATAATATAACATTTTTTACAATTTTGTCAAGAAATTTCAGATAAATCTTTACCTCTTTTTACTTATCAATTTCTTTAACTGCTTTTTAGAAAGATTAATCTTTTCTTCGGAATCTTTATTAGTAGCATCTTCTTTTTCATTAAATTCTGATCCTTTTTCTTCTTCATTTGTTTTATCGTCAATTTTTTCTTGCGCCTTACTCTCTTTTATCTTTCTTTTAGAAAACCATTTATCCCAATAATCAACGATTGGAGAAGCAATAAAGATTGAAGAATATGTTCCTACAATTATACCAATAGTAAGAATTAAAGAAAAATTCTTAATCTTTTCGCCGCCAAAAAATAGCAACGCCAATACAGCAAGTAAAGTAGTTAAAGAAGTTATAATGGTTCTTGATAATGTCTGATTTATAGAGACATTAAAAATAGTCTTTAAATCAAAATCCTTCATCAAGTTAAAATTTTCTCTTATTCTATCGAATATAACTATTGTGTCATTAACAGAATAACCAATTAAAGTCAAAACAGCAGCAATAAGAGTCATATCCAATTCTAATCTAAAAAACGAAATAACGCCTAACATTATTATAGTATCATGACACAAAGCAAGAATAGCACCAAGTGCATATTCAAATTTGAATCTAATAGTTATGTAAATAAGCATGATAAGAAGAACAAATACAACCAAAAATATAGCCTGCCATCTCAATGTCATAGAATAAACAGGTGATATAACATTCTGGCTCTCTTTAACAACATTACTGACAACTCTCTTCTCTGGGGTTCTTAAATCCACGATTTCTCCAGGAATACTATCCTCTCCATATATAGAAATTGCTTTTTTAAATAGATCTCCTTCAAGTGTAAATGTCTCAGATGTTACTTCGGCTAATTTTTTATGAAAAGTTTTAATTCTTTCTTCTAAAAATTTAGAAGGAGTCATATTAGGGTCCTTACTTATCTCTGCTAATTCTTCTTCTTTTATTATGGTTTTCACAAGATAAGAATCCATCTTTCCAATTCTTTTTTCTTCTGAAATAATAACTTTTTGAACATCATTACCAAGACCACATTCTACAGAAAGACTTCTCACCTTTTCCTGAGAAATTCCAGAATAAATAGTTACCTGATGAACAACACCACCCTGAAAATCAACGCCCAAATTAAATCCCTTTGGCGTTAAAAATCCTAAATTTATACCTTTAGGACCAAATATATACCACACACTCAATACTATAAATATTAATGATGCTATAATAAAAAACAATCTAAATTTAATAAAATTAAAATTTGTTTTCATTCTGTTACTCCCTTATTTACCTTTCAATAAAGATAATACTCTTAAACTCTTAATATCTATTACACTTAATAAAGAATCAAATAACAATCTTGAAACAAAAAGTGATGTAAAGAGTGAACTTACAATACCAAGACATAATGTTACAGCAAAACCTTTAATAGGGCCAGTTCCAAATATAGAAAGTCCAATACCTGCTGCAAAAGTAGTAATATTAGAATCCATTATTGTCCAGAAAGCCCTATCAAATCCAAGGCTTAAAGCAGTCTTAAAAGTCTTGCCACTTCTAAATTCCTCTTTAATTCTTTCATATATGATAATATTAGCATCAACTGCCATACCAACTGTTAAAACTATACCCGCAATACCCGGAAGAGTCAATGTTCCTTTAAACATCGCAAGTCCGCCAAGTAAGAATAGTAAATTCAAAACAACTGCCAGAGATGCTATTATTCCGCCAAAATTATAATATATTATCATAAAACCAAATACAGCAACAATACCCCATAAACATGCCCATAAGCCTTTTTCAATCGTATCCTGACCAAGACTTGCACCAACTGTATTTTCTTCTGAAATTTCCAATGGGACATTTAAACTACCAGATTTAAGAATAAGGGCCAGATTCTGTAAGTGCTCAATAGGTGCATTTCCAAGAGTAATCTGGCTTCTACCATTTGGGATCTTTTCCTGAACAACTGGATTTTCTAAAACAACATCATCAAGAATAATTGCTATCTCTCTACCAACATTATTTCCAGTAACAGTTGCCCATTTAGTAGCAGCCTCTCCTTCTAAAACAAAATTTATTACATTTCTTCCGAGTCCATCCTGTTGAACAGTGGCTGATTGAATTTTAACATTTTCACCAAGAAGGGATTCTTTTTCTACAACTATCATCTTCTTTACTTCGCTCTCTACCCCCCATTTATCTCTATTTGACTTTAATAAAGCCTCTGTGTCCGGAGGTAAAACAGCAAGAAATTCTGGCAATAACTTACCATTACTATCAAAAACCTTTCTACCTTCTGCATCAGCCTGAGAAATAGCCTTTGCTAAAGCCTCTGTCCCCTCTTTTGATACAAGTTTAAATTCAAGAACACCAACTGTTTCTATTATCTCTCTTAATTCGGATGTTCCCTTTACGCCCGGTAGATTTATTATTATCTTATCCTGATCTTTTAATTTCTGAATAGAGGTTTCCGATACTCCCCATTTGTTTATTCTATTCTCAATCTTTATCATTGCACTATCGATCATCTCTTCTCTATCTTTTTTAGGAATGTTTCCATCTTTATATTTTTGTTTAATAGAAGGGTGATTAAAATTTACTGTGACAACAGCGTATGCTCCACCCTGAAGATCAAGACCTAACTTAATTATCCCATCTTTTACCTTTTTCTTACTTTCATAATATTTTTTATAATAATCATCCAATACACTTCTAAAAAAAGAGGTTACATACTTTTCTTTTTTTCTTTTTTCGAGTAGAATATCATACATCTCTTTATATGTATAATCTTTCTTAATCTTTATTCTTGATTCTGGCGTAAGAACTCTATTAATTTTTTTTACCTCTTTTTCAAACTCCTTTTTTATTACAGCAATCTCATTTTTATAATTCTGTAGATCTTCTCCTTTACTTAATTTTTCAATAGCAATATCAACCTTTTTGTTTACCTCATCTTTTACCTGTTCCATTCTAAGTGAAGCATCGTTTTTCTCTTTTTCTGTAAAGAAGAAATACCATCTAATAGTTGGCATTAAAAAAAGTACCAATATAAAAAATATACCAATAAATATTAAATATCTTGCTCTCTTACTCATAAAACAATCTCCATTTAATTATATAGAATTAACTTTTATTTTCTTTATCATTTTGTTCTAAAGAGGCATCACCCTTTTCATCTTTCTTTTCTTCCTTATTATTTTGAGTGTTATTAGGGTTAATTACTCTTGCAATGGCGTTTTTATCAAAAGTAATCTCTGCATTATCATCTATCTTTAAAACGACGACATCATCTTTTACAGAAACAACTTTTCCATGAACACCACCTATAGTAACTACCTTATCCCCTTTTTTTAAATTATTAAGCATATTTTCCATCTCTTTCTTTCTTTTATTTTGGGGTCTTATAACAACAAAATAAAAAAATACAATGAATAAAACCATAAATACAATCATTACTATTAGATTTCCACTGCTTATTGATTGTGGCTGAGCATCTGCCAACATAAAAAAAATCTCATTCATCTTATTTTAACTCCTTAACTATTTTTTATAAATTTGAATTCTAAAATAAATTAGGCCAAATTGCCATTTAAATAAAAACAAAATAAAATACCATTTAATAAATTATTAGTCAAGAGATTTATAAGAAAAGCAAGAAAAATTGCAAATTTATTTTAAAGTTTTTTAATCAAAATATCCTAACAAAATTGTAATTTGTAAGTTATCCTGTATATATTGAAAATTAGTTTCACATCATGATAAGCGGAGGTCTGTCCCCCTTTAAATCATAAAAAGATTATAGATCTCTTCCTTATCTAAAAAAAATTATAGATTTGTCCTCATTTAATTATAAAAAGAATTTATAGGTCTGTCCCTCACTTTATTTTTGTCAAAAAAACTATTTTTTTTATCAAAACTTGAAAAGGATTTTCTCAAAAATTTTGAAAAAATATAATAATCATCACTTTTGCTTTTAGGAAGATAGGTATACCTAATAAAGAGCAGAAGATGTCTCACTCTTTCTCTATGAGAAACCTGGCTTAATATTTTAAAAATTAAAAATCAATTTTACTCATAACATCCAATATCTAGACCACTTCCCTGGGGTCTTGATTTTCCTTCAAGGTCAATTGAAGGGACATTCCCTGAAGAACTTCCTCTGTTTATTGCGGGACTCGTAGATTTTAAATGATAATTTCCTTCACTTCCCCAGGCAGTAAGGATAAATTGTGGATCTCCATAAATATTTCCTGTTCCTATTTTATCAACATCAGATGAAGTATAGGTAGTACTTCCTTTAATAAAAATATTAGCCTCATTTGGTGAATAAAAAAGATTATAGGTAATATCATAATTTACACTTTCGGCAAGCCATATGCATGGAGCATTATTTCCCCTACTGCAAAAAATTGTATTTACAACACGCAAATTTATAGGTATTGTTTAATTGTCATACTGAACATGCATTATATAGTTTCCTCCCAACTTATCATCCACTGTACAATTTACTATCTCAAAATTAGAATTATTGTTCTCAGTATTAATTACAATAGGTGCCCATGGAGTAGGTGAAGCATCTCCATCGCCTCTACCATAAATTAATGAGTTTACTATTTTTGAAAGATCCCCCCATAATTTTACCCCATCGCAGGAATTATTTGCAATAATACATTCATGAATATAAGTTCTCTTTGCCTTTGAATCAATTCCATCCCCATAATTATGAGTTGAAATAGTATTACGAATTTCAATAGGTCCTTCTGATGCTTCAATTCCAAAACCATCAGGTCTATCGTAAGGGCAGTTTTTACCATCACCACCCTGATAATAATGACCACTGTAAGAAAGTTCACAACTATCTATTAAAACATTTTGCCAGCCGCCATATTGTCCTGCTGGTCCACCGATAGCGCCAAAACCACAATAACTAATTTTACAATTTATGATATTAATATCATTTATATCACCTATATCAATACCGAATTCATCAATGTTATGAATATAAAGATCTTTTAAAGTTATATGTTCAACAGGTCCATCTGTGCCGCAAATTGCCTCACGAAATGGATTACCATTATAACTTTTTATTTCCATATTTTCAATTTTGATATACTTACAATTTGAAATCTCAAATGCTGTTCTTAAATTATTTTTACCAGCAATAATTGGTTTTTTACTTTTATCTTTTGCCCAAACAACAAGTGTATCACCTGGTTGTAAATGTGTCACAGCATAAGCAATTGTTTTAAATGGCTTATCTATGGTACCTGGATTATTATCACTTCCATAAGGAGAAACATAATATTGCCCAGTATAATTTCCACCAATAATTGTTATTAGGTCCGTTGATGTTCCAGAAGGAAGAGATATAATATCCTCCTCATTACTTAAGAGATAATCATAATTATCTCTTTTTTCCTCATAACTTGTATTATTCTCTATTTCACACATAAAAATAGAAAATAATATAAAAAAGAGTAAATATACTTTTTTCATTGTAATTACCCCCCTGTTTTTATTTAGTCTTATTTTTATATATTTAGTTAATTTATTAATTTATTATAGCACTATTTATTTTTTTTTCAATTTTTTTTATACAACTTTTTATCATTAAAAGGGAATTTTTGACAAAAATTGAGAAAACTTCATAATCACTGAAAATGATTAAAATAGTATTACTTTTTATTCTTTCCAGGAGGGATTCTTGAAATAATTTCAGTAAGAATACTGGAATAACTTTATTTTTCAGCGATTTAAGAAAAGTGTCAAAATTTTTGACTAAAAATAAATTTATACCCTATAAATTATTTTTTTCAAAATAATTCTTGATTTTTATTCATATAAGGTATAATATAATAAATAAAAATTATTTATTAAAAGGATTTTACTATGGCTAAAAAGAAAAAGATAAATAAGGTTTTAATACCTATTATAGCTTGTTCTGTCTTTTTATTTTATATTCTATTTTTTGAACTCTTTTTAAATAATGCTATAAATATCTATCTTTATAAATCGTTAGATATTCAAGAAAAATCAAGAGAGGACTTTATAAATTTATTAGAGAAAAAAATAATAGATTTTTTTATGTTTATAGAATCATTTGTAAATTCTAATATTTCGTTTAATATAAATTATACACAAAGAAATCTATCGAAAAATGTCTCAAATGATATAATGATTGTTGCTATTGATGAAAAATCTTTAAACAATATTGGTAGATGGCCATTTAATAGGATTGTTCATTCTAAACTTGTGGATAATTTTACAAGATTAAAACATAGAGAAAATACTATTCTTTTTGATGTATTCTTTCTTGAGCCAGATATGAATAATCCAGAAAGCGATGCTATTTTTATTAATTCTATTAAAAAAAACGATAGGGTTGTTGTTGATTATATAGCAAGAGATAGTGACTATGCTTCAATAGAAGAGAAAAATGAGATGAATGAGAGGTTTAAATTTGCAGAACAAAAATTTGGTAGTATAAAAAATATTAAGGGCAATATAAAAAGTGCTAATAGTTTTTTAGGGTTAACTCCACCACTTATTCCTTATATTGATAGTATAAAATCAATGGGATATGCAAATGTTATTGAAGATATGGATAAAATTATAAGAAAGTATCCATTAATTTCAAGATATTTAGAAAAGGAAGAGATAACATTTTCTGAATTAAAGCCAGATTATTATGCCGATAATATATATCTTGCAACTTATACTATTCAAAAGAGTAACTCGGATAATTACTATTATCTTGTTAAATATGAGCCAAAGATTTTTTCTCAGGAATCAAAAGAGTATTATTTAAGAAAAGGCCTTAATAGTAATGATATTGATACAATTAAGGCTAAAATGGATAAAAGTATTAAAGATTTTGAATTAGAACTTCAAAAATTAAAATCTAAAATAGAAATGGAAAATCAAAAAATAATAACAAAGATAAATAAATATTTAGAAAAGAGTGAGATGCCAGATGATTTTAAGGCTCAAATAAAAGATGTATTTAATAATAAAGAAAATATTAAAGATACAGATATATTTTTAAAAGATTTAGCAAATAATTTTGCGTTATTATCCGAAAAGGATAAGAGATTTAAAAAGGATGCTCTTTTTTTTATGTCATTATATAAAGAGGCAATAAAAGTTGATAGAGAGGGAGTTATTGTAAAAAATAAAAAGATAAATCTATATGATTTTTTATACAGTAAAGAGAGTATATATACTGAAGATCTGATATGTAGAAAAGAGAAATTTATTCCATCAATACCTCTTGTTTTGATATGTAGATATTATAATGTTGATTTTTCAAATATAGAGGTTATTTTTGGTAAAGAGATAATTTTACATAATCCAAAGATAAGAAATAAAGATACCGGAGCATTGGAAGATCTAGTCATAAAAAATAAAAAGCTGGATAAAATAAAAATTCCTATTAACCAAAATGGATTTATGGATATTTTTTATGCAGGAAAAGGCTCAAGCCCTATAAGAACAGAAAGAACAACTTTTGATACATATAGTTATTATGATTTTCTTGATAAAAACAAGTCAATTTATGTCAAAGATAAAATTGTTTTAATAGGTGCCTTTTCAAGTGGAATGGCAGATGATATGTATCAGACTCCTTTTCAGACCATGTTTGGAATAGAGATAATCGCCAATACAATTAATACAGTAATGATGAATAAGTATATAAAAAAGATCCCTTTTATTTTATACTATTTATTAATTTTAATAATGGCAATTTTTGTTGCCTTTATTGCTTCTAATAAGAATATTTTTAGAGCATATATTTACTCAATTCTATTTATATTTGTCTATTTTGTTTTTAGTGCCATAATTTTTTCAAATTCAAATATTGTATTACCAACAATAAGGGTAATAATCGTATCTTTATTGTCTTTTATGAGTATAATTGTATATCGAGTACTCACAGAGGAGAAACAGAAAAAAGAGATAAAGAACATATTTTCTAAATATGTTAATCCAAATGTTGTCGAACAATTATTATTAAATCCACCAGAACTCGGTGGAGTTGATATGGATATAACAGTTCAATTTTCAGATATAAGGGGATTTACTACTCTATCAGAGGCACTAACACCTCAAGAACTTGTTGCTCTTTTAAATAGATATCTTACAGCAATGACAGATATTATCATGGAATATAATGGCACACTCGATAAATATATAGGTGATGCTATTATGTGTTTCTGGGGGGCACCAAATCCAATTGAAAATCATGCAGAACTTGCATGTAGAGCTGCTCTTAAACAACTTGAGAAATTAAAAGAGATAAATGAGACTCTTCCAGAAGGGAAGAAAATTAATATAGGTATAGGTCTTAATACTGGTATAATGACTGCTGGAAATATGGGTTCAGAAGGTAGAATGAATTATACATTAATGGGAGATAATGTAAATCTTGGATCTAGACTTGAAGGTATTAATAAATATTATGGAACAAATATCATAGTTAGTGAATATACTTATGAGAGAGTAAAAGATAAATTTATTTTTAGAGAACTCGATAGAATAAGAGTTAAAGGTAAAACATTGCCAGTATCAATATATGAATTAATTGCAGAGAAAGATGAAGCAATTACAGATGAATAAATTATTATTAATTCTTTTTTTACTTTTTTTTATTTTATCATGTGGGGTAATAATAGACCAGTCCAAATTAGTTGGAAAATGGGAATTGTCCGAGGTAAATTTTTATATTTATAATGAAATTGCTGATAGTTATAAAAAGATTGGCGGAAAAAATGATGTAACACCTGATTTGACTATCCCTATTATGGGTAATTTTTTCTTTGAGAAGAAAAAGAGTATTACAATGGAGTTATTGAGTAATAATAAATTTACTGTAAAAGGCTATAATTCTTTAGGAGTTGAAGAGGATATAATAAGTGCTCTTAATCCCGGTGAATGGGTAATTGATAATTTTGAAAATTCTATTACTTTTAAAACTAATAAAATTGATTCTTCTTCTTCAAATTTATGGAAAAGAGGGGTTAGTATAAAAAATTATTGGCCTGTTATCTCAAATACTGCCTTTAAAATTTATGTTAAAGCAATAGATTTTAATCTTAATAATTTTATTTTTGATTTAAGTGAGGATAAGATCGAAGTTTATTCAATGGAGGCTTTTTTTAAGAAGAAATAAGTTAAAAAGAGATTTATACCTATATTTAAGTAAGTTTTTTAATGAGAAAAAAATAAAAATTAATTTTAATTTTTACAAGAATTTTATTTTTATTTATACCAACAAAATTTTAATTTGTAAGTTATTCAGGATCGATTATATAAAAATTAGTTCCTATGAATGCTTTTAAAGCATCTTTATGATGTTGATTTGTTATTTCATTTTCACAGAAATTTCTCATATAAAAAGAAAAATCCCCTTGGTCGAAAAATATTTGTTGCAAAATTATAAGCAAAAGGTTTAAATATAGTTATAGAAAAAGAAAACCCAAAAGGAAAGTAATGAATATTCGTTTTTACACACAGTTTCTTTTCTCTTTCTTTTTTTCTTTCTCTTTTCTTTATCTTATTTTTTGGGAGGGGAAAATGTGTTATTAACACATTTTAGACGTTTTTTAAGATTTTGTAACAAAAATTTTAAAATAAAATCCAA
>Ga0209409_1002192_pt1 | contig 14940 bp, 16 predicted proteins | sample AD_JPNMR1_MetaG_FD_184424 | JGI IMG/M metagenome (GOLD analysis project Ga0209409, IMG submission 184424) | Active sludge microbial communities of municipal wastewater-treating anaerobic digesters from Japan - AD_JPNMR1_MetaG (SPAdes) (version 2) | ecosystem: Engineered > Bioreactor > Anaerobic...
GGTTTTGGAATAAAATTAAAAGAATTTAGATTTGATTATGCGTATGTAGATTATGGTGATTTGTCATCATCAAATAAAATAAGTGTGAATTATAGTTTTTAGTTGAGTTGATGGAAGAAGAAAATGAGTTGTTAAAAGTGAGTTTGAGAGTGAAATATTAATTAATTTTTTTATTACATTTTTACAATACCAGAAAAACCGATAAAACTAATTGATAATAGACCAGCAGTAAAAAATATAATACTTGCACCTTTTAATATTTCAGGAATTTCAGCATATTCTAACCGTTCACGAATACCAGCCATAATAAGTAAAGCAAACATAAAGCCAACACCAGAACTAAAACCATTAATTACAGCTTCAATAAAATTAAAATTTTTTTGTAAGTTTAATAAAGTAACACCAAGCACAGCGCAATTTGTTGTTATTAATGGCAGATAAATACCAAGCGCTTGATATAAACCTTGACTTTGTTTTTTTATTACCATTTCAATAAATTGAACAAGAGTAGCAATAACAAGAATAAAAGAAATAGTTTGCAAATAATTAATTTTATAAGGTATGAGAATAAATTTTTGAATAAGAAAAGTAATGGCAGAGGCAAGAGACATAACGAAAATAACGGCAAAGCCCATACCAATCGAAGTTTCAATTTTTTTTGAAACACCAATAAAAGGGCAAATTCCTAAAAATCTTGATAAAACAAAATTATTAATAAAAATAGCAGAAATCACAATATTAAAAATAATAATAATTTCACTCATATTAAACCTCAATTAAGATTTTTTATTTTTGACTGATTTAAAATAATTTATAATAGCGAGTAAAAAGCCCATAGTAAAAAAAGCACCCGGCGGTAAAATCATAACAATAACAGGTTTAAATTCAGATTTAAAAAAATTATTAAACCAATCACCAAAAATATCAAAGCCTAAAAAAGAACCATTACCTAAAATTTCTCGAATTGTAGCAATTAAAAAAAGGACAAGAGTAAAACCAAGACCAATACTAATAGCATCAATCAGAGATTGAAAAATATTATTTTTCGAAGCAAAAGCTTCAGCCCGACCAAGAATGATACAATTAACAACAATTAAAGGAATAAATAAACCAATTGCTTTATGAATATCAGGTAAATAAGCCCCTAAAATTAAATCAACAATAGTAACAAAAGTAGCAATAATTAAAATAAAGGAAGGCAATCTAATTTCATCAGGAATAATTTTTCTAACAATAGAAATAATAACATTAGAACCAATTAAAACAAAGGTAGCAGAAAGCCCCATCACAATGCTGTTTATCACACTTGTTGAAACAGCAAGAGCAGGACAAAAACCAAGCATATACATTAATAAAGGCATTTCATTTGTAAAACCTTTTTTTAAATTTTCTAATGTCGTCATATAAATCTCCACTTATTTTTTTGTTGCACTTGTTTGAGCATCAATTTGTTCTTCATCACCAATATTTTTATTATTCATATTGTTTTTATTTTTATACCAATCAAAAAATTTTTTTGCGGCATTTTTAATTCCATTACAAACTGCTCGTGAAGATATTGTTGCAGCAGTTAAACTATCAATTTTCCCACCATCTTTATCTACAATTAAATCATTGTAATTAAAATTTTTAAATTGTTCTTGAAACCAGGGCTTATCTTTTTTTATCAAATTATTTTTCTTATATAATTCTTCGCTTTTCTTTTTATTTATCTCTTCCATTTTTGAACCAAGACCAGGAGTTTCAGTATGACTTATTACTTTGAGTCCTGTTATATTTCCATTCAAATTTATTCCAAATAAAATAAAGATATTACCAGAAAAACCTGATGGTGCTGCTTTTATTATAGCGCCAATCTCTTTTTCATTTTTATCTAAACAAAGATAAATTTCAATATCTTTATATTTCACAGGTTCTAAAAATTTTTCTGCTTCTTCAAACACTTCTTTTTTTGCTTTATATTCTTTATCAGATAAAATTTTTTCTTTGATTGGCGAAGTCTTTGAATTAACAAAAGATAATAAAAATGCAGAAATAAAACAAATCAAAAATAAGATAAAGGATAATTTAATATAATCTTTCATTTTTGTAATCCAAATCTTTTTGGTTTTGTTAATTTATCAATTAAAGGAACTAAACCATTCATAATTAAAATCGAAAAAGAAACACCTTCTGGATAAGCACCAAATAATCTTATTATTGCAGTAATAAAACCACAACCAATACCAAAAATAATCATACCAGTTTCAGTCGAAGGTGAAGTAACCATATCAGTCGCCATAAAAATAGCGCCGAGTAAAAGACCACCAGTTAAAATATGGAATAAAGGATCTGCATAATTTGTCGGTTTATAAGCCCAAAAAATACCTGTAATTATAAATGTAGTTAAAATAAATGAAAGAGGTATTCGTAAAGAAATGTGCCCTTTATAAAGTAAATATAAACCACCAATGATTAATGCTAATGCAGAAATTTCGCCAATGCAACCACCAATATTACCAAAGAAAGCATCGAGATGAATATTATCAGGTAAAGCAGATGGTCCTTTACCTTTTAAAATTGCAAGTGGTGTAGCATAAGAAATCGCATCTGGTTCTAATTGTTTTAATGTCATAAATGATTTTAAATTTATAACTGGATTAGGAGGAACCCAGGAAGTCATTTCAACAGGAAAAGCAATAAGTAAAAAAACGCGACCAACGAGTGCTGGATTAAATATATTATAACCAATTCCACCAAAAATTTGTTTACCAATAGCAATGGCAACAAAAGCGCCAATAATAATTAACCAATTTGGGGCTGTAGCGGATAAATTTAAAGCAAGTAAAAGACCTGTTACAACAGCACTTAAATCTTTTATTTTTATTTTTTGTGATAATAATTTTGAAACTAATAATTCGAATAAAACGCAACTAATAATTGAGACCAGAATGATACGAATAGCATTTATTCCAAAATAAAAAACAGCAATAGCAACAGCAGGCATTAAAGCAATTATAACATCTAACATTATAGATTGGACAGTATCTTTTGAATGAATATGCGGCGCAGGAGATATTTCTAATAATACTTTATTTTTTTGTTCCAAATTCTCTTACCTCTGCTTTGCCTATTTTTATCCATTGTAATAATGGTCTATTCGCTGGACAAATATACGAACAACTACCACATTCAATACAATCAACTATATTTAATTCATCAATTAATTCAATCTTTCTTTTTGAACTTAATAAACCTAATTCATTAGGTAATAAATGCATAGGACAAACAGAAACACAACGACCACATCTAATGCAAGCATCATATTCTGTTTTATTCGAATATTTATCAGATAAAAATAAAATACCAGAAACACCTTTTGTAATTGGCATTTCTAAAGAACTGATAGCAGTTCCCATCATTGGTCCACCTAAAATTAATTTTTTAAATTTATTAAAATCGACACCGACAAAATCAGCAATATTAGAAATAAGCACACCAATTTTTATTTTTAAATTTTGTGGATTAGAAAGAGCATCACCTGAAACAGTTACTCCTCTTTCAATCAACGGTCGTCCATCTATCACAGCATCAGCAATTGCTTTTGCTGTGCCCACATTATTGACTACAACTCCAACATCCATTGGTAAACCATTTGGCGGGACCTGGCGCTTTAAAATAGCATCAATTAACTGCTTTTCTGCACCTTGTGGATATTTTGCTTTTAATACACAGACTTCTATATTTGAATATTTTTTTGCTTCATTTTTCATTATTTTTATCGCTGATTTTTTATTGTTTTCTATTCCTATTATCCCTTTTTTTGCTTGTAATATTTTCATTATTATTAATAAACCTTTGATTATTTTTTCTGGTTCTTCTTGCATTAATCTATCATCAATCGTTAGAAAAGGTTCACATTCGCCACCATTTAAAATTACTGTATCAATTTTTTTATCAGGTGGTGGACTTAATTTTACAAAGGTAGGAAAAGTTGCACCCCCTAAACCTACAATACCTGCTTTTTTAATTATTTCGATTAATTCATCATTATTTAATTTTTCCCATTCTGTATTTTTTTGTAATACATTTTCATCTATTTCTTCTTTTTTATCATTTTCAATTATTACTGTATCAATGCTTCTACCAAAAATATTTTCTGTTTTTATTATATCAATGACAGAGCCAGAAACAGATGAATGAATATAAGAAGAAATATAAGCAGAAGGTTCACCTATAATAGAACCTATTTTTACATAATCACCTTTTTTAACTGTTGGCTTTGATGGTGAACCAATATGTTGTAATAATGGAATATATACTTTTTCTGGTGTGGGAAAATTTATTATTTTTTTTTCTTCTGTTAAATATTTATTTTCAGATGGATGAATTCCACCTTTAAAAGTAAATATCATTTTTCTTCCTTAAATTTTTAAATAAATTATTTTTTAAAATTATTAAAAAAAATTTATTTTGTCAAGAATTTTGTTTTTCAAAAAAATAATGATAAAGAATTTTATCAAAGAAAAGAAATATTTTCAGAAATTGTTTTTTAAAATTTTTTTTATCTTTTTTATTATTTTTTACTGAGTAAATTTCTATTGGCTCATTTATTCTTTTAATTAATAATATCTTTTTGACAAGTTTAATTTTGTATAAATGTAAATTACATAAAGATTAAAAATGACACTGATTTTCTTGAAGGATTTTATTTGGAATTAATAAGAATAAGGTAAAAAATGCAAATTTTATCTAAAATAATTTTTTGTTAGTTCATTATATATTTGTGTAGCAAGACCAAAATTAGCCGTGTTTGACATTTGTTTTGCATATTCTTCATAAAGCATATCTGACCATATTTCTTCTGCTTTTCCACCGCCAAATAAACTTTCAGATAATTTTGGTTTCATTGTTTTTAGCATTTGATAAACTAAAATTGATTCCATTTCCTCTGATTTTTCTTTTAATGTTTTTTTCTGTTTTTCAATTGATGGTTTTATAAATTTTTCTTTTTCTATTTTTTTTAATTCATTTTCAAAACTTTTTTTTTCTTCTGGTATATCTATAAATTTTTCTTTTTCTATTTTTATTGGTTGTATTGGTTTATAAATATTTATCTGTGGATTTAATCTTAATTTTATCATAATAAAACCTTATTAAATTAATTCTAATTCGGCATTTAATGCGCCAACTTCTTTTATTGCCTGTAAAATTGAAATTATATCACGCGGTGTAGCACCAATCTCATTTAATGCACTTACTACTTCATTTATTGTTGGACTATCTTTTAATAACATTACTGAACTACCTTCTTCTTTTGCTGATACACTTGATTTTGTTATTAATGTTGTCTGACCTTGTGAAAATGCTTCTGGTTGCGAGACTTCATCTTCTGATTTTATTATTACTGTTAAATTACCGTGTGAAACTGCTACTTTTGAAATTTTTACATTTTCGCCCATTACTATTGTTCCTGTTCTTGTATTTATTACTATCTTTGCTGGTGCTTCTGTTACTACATCTAAATTCTGGATGCTTGAGAGAAATTGTGGTATTTTATTTTGATAAACTTCAGGTATATTTATATCAATTGCTGCTCCATCTATACCTTTTGCTATTTCTTCTTTAAAAAAATTATTTATAACATCAATTACTCTTGATAATGTTGTAAAATCTGAATTTTTTAATATAATTTGAATTTTACCATTTTGAACAAATTCCATTGGAACATCTTTTTCAATCATTGCACCATTAATTACTCTACCAACAGTAGGATGATTTTTTTGAGCTTTTGAGCCACCACTTTTTACATTATAGCCACCTATTGTTACTGGTCCTTGCGCAACTGCATAAACTTCGCCATCTGCACCTAATAATGGTGTTTGTAATAATAAGCCACCATCTAAATTTTCAGCATCACCTGGTGTAGCAACTATCACATCAATTTTTTGGCCTGGTCTTACAAATGGTGGTAATGTTGCTTTTACTATTACTGATGCTACATTATCAAAATTTATTTTTGATGGGTCTATATTTATTCCATATCTTTTTAACATATTTGCATAAGCTTGCACTGTAAATGTTGCTTTCTTTGAATCACCCGTTCCTTCTAAACCTACAACTAATCCAAAACCTTGTAATTGATTTTCTCTTATTCCATTTATATTTGTTATATCTTTTATTTTTGTTACTACTGCGCCATTTATTAAATTTATTGTTATGATTAAAATAATCAAAACTAATTTTAACATTAGTATTACCTCCAATAATTAAAATAAGAAACCAAAAACAGAATTAAATGTTCTTTTTATTAAGCCAGGTCGTTTCTCATCGCCAAATGCTAATTTGCCTGTATAAACAATTTCTGCATTTGCTATTTTATCTGATAAAATTGTATTATCTGATGTAATATCATTTGGTCGGGCTACGCCTTTTACTACTATTTTTTGTTTCTCATTATTTATCTTAACATCTTTTTCACCTTCTAATATGAGATTTCCTTCTGGTGTTATATCTTTTATTATTACTGAAATTTTAGCTACTAATTTTCCAACTTTTTGTTCATCTGCATTTGCTTTATATTTTGATTTGCCACTTGCTTCTGCACCAAATAATGGAATTAATTTGGCAAATGAATTAAAAAATGTTTTTCCATCTTCTGTTGAACCACTCTTGCCACCTATACCTATTTCTTTTTGTCGTTCTGCTTCTGTTTTTGTTGAACCAACTGCTGATTCATTTATTATTATTGTAATTATATCACCTATTTTATGAGCATTATTATCACCATAAGGATTTTGATTTCGCCATAAAGATGTTGCTGATAAATAAATAAGTGTTATTTGTAAGATCATTATACTGAAAATAATTTTTTTCATTTTTTCGCCTCCAAAATTTTTTCTTTGTTCTTATTATTATTATCGGATTATTGCTTCTGAAACATTAGTGATTTCTGCAAAAAATGTTTTTTTAGAATTTAGATTTAAAAATCTTATCACATCGCCTGTTGCACCATTTTGTAAGGCTTTTGCTTTGACTCTGATTTGAAAATCCTTTTTTTGAACTATTACATCAACTATATCCCCATATTTTATTATATCCGGCTCTTTTATATCTGCTACTTCTATTATTTCGCCTTTTCTTATTCTTCGTTTTGCTGCTTTATTTATTATTTCTTCTTTTTTCTTTATTAAATTTGCTGTCTTTATTTTTGTTACTTCCATTAAGACCTCTTCTATTTTATCATTTGTAATTACATCATTAAAATTAAAATTTTCTTTTGCAACTATTACTTTTGTCCACGCTGAAATATTTACATCAAAATTTATTGATTTTATCTTTTGATTTTCTGCAATTATATTTATCAAACCATTAACTCTATTTTTCATTTCACTTTTTGATAAAAATTCAATTTCATACTTTATTTCATTTATATCAGGTAATTTTATTTCATCTGCATTTCTTAAATTTACATTTTCTATTTTATATTCTACATATTTATCACCAATTAATTTTGTTATTTCATTCTTTATTTTTGTTATTATTTCATCTTTATCTAATTTTTTAAAACTACGCTGAACCCTGATTTTTTCTGGAATAATTATCTTATTTAATTCTTCATCACTTAAAACTGTTTTTAACCTGAAAATAATGTAATTTTTATCTAATATCCTTTCCTGTCCAGGTAGAGGTGCATTACCAAATGATATATCTGGTAAATTTATATCTGCTTTTTTTTCTTTTACTAAATCTGTTAAATTTATTGTTTGATTATTTATAATATTTAATGGCTTTATTTCAATTGTCTCATTATTTGCATATAAAATTGAGATAGATAAAAAGATAATTAAAATAATCTTATTCATATTTTACCTTTTGATATTTACTGCTGTTGAAAGCATATTATCTGATGTTTGAATTGATTTTGAATTTACTTCATAAGCTCGCTGTGCGCTGATTAAATCAACCATAGCATTAACAATTTGAACATTTGATAATTCTAAAAATCCATGTCTAATTCTGCCAAGACCATTTTCTGTTGGATTTGCTGCAATTGGTGGTCCTGATGCTACTGTTTCCTGTAACATATTATTTCCTAAATTTGATAAGCCTGCAGGATTGACAAATTTAACTAATTGAATTTGCCCTATTTCCTGTGTTTCTGTCTGACCTGCTAATAAAACTGAAACACGACCATCTTCTGATACTGCTACACTTACTGCATCTTCTGGTATAACAATTTCTGGTTGTAAGTAATAACCATCTGATGTAACAATTCGTTTATTTCCATCAAGTTTAAAAGCACCATCACGAGTATAAACTGTTTTTCCATCTGGCATTAAAATCTGGAAAAAGCCATCACCTTCAATTGCTAAATCAAATGGATTTTCTGTGCTTCTTAATGGTCCCTGTGTGTATAAGTGTTGTGTTGCTGTTACTCTCGAACCTAAACCAACCTGTGTGCCAGTTGGAATTATAGTACCTGCTGATGCTGGTGTGCCAGGCACTACTAATTTTTGATATAATAAATCAGCAAAATCAACTCTTGCTTGTTTATATGCGGTTGTATTCACATTTGCTAAATTGTTTGATATAACATCAACATTAAATTGTTGACCTGCCATACCAGTTGCTGCACTCCATAATGAACGCATCATAGTTATTTACCTCCTTCTGATTATTGCACTGAATCAATCAGTCATCAGTGCTACGGCTTCCCTATGGCGGGTCCAGCCGTTTTTATTTAATTATTATTATAATCGACCAACTTCATTTACTGCTTTGCCTGCTAATTCATCATAGTTTCTTATTAATCTATGATTTAATTCATAAGCGCGATTTACTTCTATCATTAACACCATTTCTTTTACTATATTTACATTTGCTTTTTCAACATAACTTTGACGAACTTCAACATCTTTTGGACTTAAACTCATTGCTCCACTGTATTCTGTTGGTTCATAAAAATTTTCGCCTATTTTTTTTAATGCTCGTTTATTTTCAAATTGAACTATTTTTAATTTTGTTAAATAGGTATTTGCTGTATCCTGTCGAATATAGACACTGCCATCTGGCGTGATTGTAAAATCTTGATATGCTACATTTATTGGTTGATTATTTATATCTAAAACTTTATAACCTTGCATTGTTACTAATTCACCATTCTGGTTTAATGTAAAATTACCATTTCTTGTATATCGTTCGCCTGTTGGTGTCTGAATAGCAAAAAAACCATCGCCCCATAATGCTGCATCACATTTATTGCCTGTTTCATATAAATCGCCTTGTTGAAATTCAGTGAATATTTCATCAACTGTCACGCCAGTGCCAAGCAGACCAACAGGTGGCATAAAATCAATTAAACCTTTATCAGTGAGCATTACATCATCATTTAATCGTTGTTGTAAATATTTTGGAAATTCTCTGAATATTGTTTCATCACGCTTAAAACCTGTTGTATTTACATTTGCTAAATTATTTGCTATTACATTTATTTGCCCATCACGAGCAAGCATTCCTGACGCTGCTGTATATAAGCCTCTTACCATTTTCTCACCTCCTACAATTTATTATCGACTAAATAAAAATAAAACTTAAAGAAAAATTAAAGGTTTGACTTATTAAAAAAGTTTAAAGGTGTCAAACTTATGATTTTTTAGTTTTGAAAAAAATTTAATTCTATCTAAAAAAAATATTGAGAGAAAATAAAGAAAAACGGCGCCGTTCGTTTCTTAAAAGATAGATCTTTAAAAAATATTCTGTTTTTATAATATATTTCCTTTTTTAAAAAAATCGAAATGAATATGACTATATATTGTTTTTTAATAACTAAAATGTTTGTTCAACTTCTGCTTTCTTTTTGTCTTCTATTTCCTTATTATTTTTATTCGTTAATTTTTTATATTACTGATTTTTTTATATAGATGAATTAGTAGTGTTGATTAATTTTTTCTATTTCTTATTTTGTAAATCTTTAATTTTTTTTGTATATATTTCAGGTGTTGAACTTAATAACATTGCTTTTTGATAACTATCTAATGCTTTCTTTTTATCATTTTCTTTTTCAAATAATTTACCAAGAAAATTATAATACTCTTCATCTTCTATGATAAATTCCTGATTATTTGTTATTTCTTTTTTTATTTCCTCATTTTTTTGTTGTTCTAATAATATTTCAAATTTTAGTATTAAAAATTTTGTAAATAAATATTTGTCTTTGATATATATCTGCTCAGAAAAATCTATCTCTTTTTTTTGTTTTATTAATTTTTTTATTTTGTATTTTTTTATTATCTTATTTACTTCTTTTAATGCCTCGTCATATTTTTTTAAATAAAAATGTATTTTTATATAGTTATAATTAATAATAAAATTATCGCTTTTTAAAACATAAGCCTTTTTATACCAATTTAATGCTTCTTCAAAATTTCGTTCTTCTAAAAAAATATTTCCAAGCACTATATATACTTCTGGATTATGATATTGTTCTTCTATTGCTTTAATTATATATTTTTTTGCTATATGATAATGATATAGTCCTTTGTAATAATATAATAAACTAATATTAAAATAATCATTCGCAGTTAATTCATTTTCATCAATGCCCATACAGCGGTGATAATAAAAAAGTGCTTTATTCACTAATTCATTTATAATTAATTCTCCTATTTTTATATACTCTTTTTTTAAAATTTCTCCTTCTGTTGCGGATGTTAATTTGCTTTTATAATAATTCATATCTTTTATTACATTATATTTTTCCCAATCATTTAATTGTTTTTCTATTAATTCTTTTGTTATTTGTTTATTTTTTATTTCTTTTAATATTAATTCTTCTTTTCTAAAAGAAATAAAATAAAAATTTGCTAATTCTTTATTTGCATTTATATCTAATTTATCTATTTCTAAATTTTTTATTGCATTATCGTATGTCAGAATAAAATTTTCTTTTTTAAATTTTATTTTTGTTGGAACTAATAATTTTTTACCAATAAATAAAACTAAAAAAATTATTATTATTGTTATAAAAATTACGAAATTTTTTTTTGGTTCTTTTTTTAAAAAATACATTTTCTTATTCGATTTCTTTTTCTAATTCTTTATATAATTTTATTAAGGGAATTTTTTTGTTTTTTGAAATTTTTTTACAATCTTCAAATTCTAATTTACTTTTTGTGTTTCCTTTATAAAACATTTTTTTTACTTTTACTAATCCATATTGTGTTTTCTTTTCTTCTTCTTTTCTTTGTAAAAATACTTTTGTATATTTTGTATATCTAATTCCAGATGTTGTTGAATTTTCAAATAAATAATCTATTATTTGCTGTAAAAATTTTTCTTCTGTTAAAATAATTATTTTTATTCCTATTCTATTTTTTTTCATAAAAATTGGAATTTGATAAATTTCAGCAGCACCTAATTTTAATATATCTTCAAAATATGTTGCTATTATTTCTGGTGTTTCATCATCTATATTTGTTTCTATTTGATAAATTTCATTTTGATTATATTGATTTTTTTCATTTAATTCTTCTAATAATTGAATTTGTAAATAAGAAGCATCTTTATATTTTCTTGTACCTGATGAATAACCAATATTAATTATTTTCGATAATGGTGGATTTTTATATTCTGATACATAATACTTAACTAATGCTGCGCCTGTTGGTGTTACTAATTCACATTCTTTTTCTGTTTGTATGAATGGCAATCCTTTTGTAATTTCAAGAACAGCAGGAACTGGAATATTTACTATGCCGTGTGCTATTTCAATCTTACCTTTACCAAAATATAATGGAGTTGAATATACTTTTTCAACTTTTAAATAATTCATACATAAAGCAGCAGATAAAATATCGATAATAGAATCAACTGCACCAATTTCGTGAAATTCTACATCTTCAATCAAACAATTATGTATTTTACTTTCTGCTTCTCCTATTATTTTAAAAATATTTATTGCATCATTTTCTACTTGCTTATCTAATTTTAAACTCTTGATGATTTTAATTATTTTTGATAATGGATTATGTTTTATTTTTTTTTCTGTTTGAATAATAAATTGTAAAGTATTTATTCCCTGTATCAAATTTTTTTTTATATTTATTTTAAAATCAAAATATTTTTTCAAAGGAGATAAATTATCAAGTAAATATTTTTTTGGCACACCGAGCGAAATCAAAGCAGCAACAAACATATCACCACTTATCCCATTATTCAAATTTAAAAATAAAGTTTTCATAAAAATATTATTTACAAATTTTATTACAAATCATTGCAGCAAAATAAGCCGCACCAAAACCATTATTTATATTTACAACAGCAATATTAGAAGCACAACTATTTAACATTGCTAATAAAGGAGTAAGCCCATTAAAATTAGAACCATAACCAGTATCAACTGGCACAGCAATAACAGGTGCAGAAACAATCCCACCAATAACTGATGGTAATGCACCTTCCATTCCTGCAATTACAATTATTATATCTGCTTTTTGAATTTTATTTAGATAAGGAAATAATCTGTGAATACCAGCAACACCAATATCAAAAATATATTCTGGTTTTATACCAAAATGAATTAAAGTTTCACCTGCTTCTTCTGCAACACAAATATCTGATGTGCCTGCTGTTATAATAAGTACTTTTACTTTTTTAAATTTTATTTTTTTTAGACAAAATCTTATTGTGCTTGCTCTCTCATTGTATTTTACTATTGGATATTCTGCTATTATTTTTTTTGCTATACTTCTTCTTACTCTTGTTAATAAAATATTATTATTATATTTAATTAACTCTTCTATTATTCTTTTTATTTGCTCAAAATTTTTATTCTTACAATAAATTACTTCTGCTGACCCTTTTCTAATTGAACGATGATTATCAAGTTTAACAAAATTCAAATCAGTGAATGGCAATTGTTTTAAATTATTTAAACATTCATTTAAACTTATTTTATTCTTCTTATAATCAGTAAGAATTTTTTTTAAATAACTAATATCCATCGTTATTCTTAATTTTAAAAATCAACTTTTTGTATGTCTTTTCAAAGAAAAAAGAAATGAAAAAAATAAAAATAAAAATAAAAAATAAATAAATTACATCAATAAAAAATTTATAATCAATATTAAAAAGTTCATCAAAGATTTTGAAATTATTATTATAAACAATTTGTAAAATTATATAAAGAAAAAATATGATAGTAATAAATAAAATTCTATTGCAACAATTTTTAAACTTTTCCATAATTAGAATTATTACAAAATTAAAATAATTACAATCGTGGGTCGTATTCTATTTCAAAATATTTTTTCCCTAATGAATTTATTCGTTTTTCAGCCATAAAAGCAGTAAATGAAACAATTTCAGGATCGAGTTGAACAACATTTTCAAATAATTCTTTTGCTTTACTCTCATTTTTATCATAATAATAAATCATTCCTAAATTATAATATGCCTGCATTAATTTTTCTTTTGATTTATTTAAATCATTAATTAAATTATTTTTTGCTTCTGTATCAGATGCTGTATTTATTTTATTTAATAAATTTTGATATTCAGTTTTTCTATTTGCTAAATCATCATTAAATTGCTTTACAACTTCCTGTCCATATTTTGTTTTTTTACCATAATAATAAGTTCTTGCTAAATATCTACCAGATAATTCTAACCAATTCATATATTCATATACTTTTCCAATATAATAATAAGCTTCAACACAACGATTATCAATATTTAATGCTTCATTAAAATAATCAACAGCAATTTCAAGACTATAAGGATAACTTAACATAGCAGGAAAATATGCTGTTCGTTCAAAAAGAAAAAGAAAAGTTTTATAATTATCATAAGCAACCTGTGAAACTTTTTTTGGATCAAGCGGCTTATCTTTTAATAATTTTGAAAAGTCCTTAATTATTTTTTCTGTTTTATTTATCACATTATTATACATTTCAATAAATTTAGTGCTTTTTGATTTTTGTTCTTTAACCTTATTTAAAAAATCTATTAATGATGGTATCATTTCTTTTTCAAAAAAATCATAATCATTTATTGTTAATTCTTTTTTTAGTGCAATTTCATTTAATACATCCATACTTTTCAAAATTGTGTTTTGTGCTTTAATATAAAAAGCATAACTTTCAGGTAAATTATCAAGTAAGATAGGTGCAGTATCTTTTAAACTTAATGCATGTTCATAAAAACTTTTACCTTTTTCAACTTCTAATAAAGCTTTATTTCTTAAATATTTTTTAAAACCTAAAAAGAGCGCAGTTAAAATAATATAAATAATTATTAAAACTTTTAAATGCCATAACCAATTTATTTTGCTTTGCTCTTTTTTTTGTTCTTGCTCTTCCTTATTTTTTTCAACTTCTTTAGTTTTTATTTCTTTATTTTCATCTTTCTTTGATTGTGTTATTTTTTTTGCCATAATTTACTCCTCAATTATTTAATTTTAAATCAACTATATTAAAATTTATATCAAATAAATGTCAAGTTTATTTTTTTTATAATTTAACAAATAGGCTTGATAAATATATGCACTTAACTATTTATTTATGATTTAAAATATTTTGAATAATCATTTTATTTATTTCATAATACACCAGTTATATATGTGTTAAGTAATTTGTTGTAAAACTCATCACAATGTTATGTTTTTATTTTATTAATTGTATGATATTTATAAATAATTTTTGTGAATAAAATAACAGTGTGTTAGTAAACTACTTAAAATTGAAAAAATATTATAAATAATTTTTTTATTCGGGAAGTTTACAGACATGGTATACCCTTTTCTTAAGAATATATTATTAAAAATAAAATCTAAGTCAAGAGGAAAAAAACAAAAGAAAGAAAGGTAATCAAAATCAGGAAGCCATTGCTTAATTAAAGTAACAGGTTCTTTCCAATTTTTATAAGAATTTTTACGAAAGAAATTATAATAAAATTGATAAG
>Ga0209409_1002200_pt1 | contig 14912 bp, 10 predicted proteins | sample AD_JPNMR1_MetaG_FD_184424 | JGI IMG/M metagenome (GOLD analysis project Ga0209409, IMG submission 184424) | Active sludge microbial communities of municipal wastewater-treating anaerobic digesters from Japan - AD_JPNMR1_MetaG (SPAdes) (version 2) | ecosystem: Engineered > Bioreactor > Anaerobic...
AATCTGTGTAAGTATATTTTAAATTTGGTTTGTAAGGATCTCATTTTTATTATACTTATAAAAAATTGGTCTGGATCCCCAATCAAGTTGGGGATGACAAGTTACTTTATCCTTGATAAAAGATTTCGGAGATGACAGATGCAGAGATCCTTCAGTGTATGTGTGCAAACACCGCACTTTGTAAATGCTACCGAATTTATCATACTAAGAAACTTTATTTTAAGTTATCTGAAGAATCTTATACTTTCAAAATATAAATCAACGCTAAAGACAGCATAGAAGTCTAATACATGCATTTGAGAATGTACTTAAGTGGTTTATCATAGCAAATTAGATACCAAAACAACTTAATATCCTTGAGATTAACAAAATTATTAGGAGAGAGTTTCTAAATGAGCAATGTGTTGTATCAGCAAGAGCAAAAAATCATAGTTGAACATTTATTAAAATTTTGTATCTTTAAAAAAACTATGAGTAACTATATGGGAAATATATTTAATATCGCTCTTCCTGTAATCTCAATAATAATCATAGGTTTTATATTTGGAAAAATCTTTAAAAAAAGTGATACAGATATAGCATCCAAGCTTGCATTCTATATATTTGCACCTGTAATGACAATTCAGGTTTTAAGAACAGGTAATATCGAATTTGATACTTTAGGAAGAGTCGCTATTATTTTCTTTACAATTCAAATAATTTTAGCTGTTCTGATTTTTGCTTTAGGTAAAATTTTTAAAACAAACAAAAATGAATTAAACGCTCATTTTCTTACTGTTTTATTTACAAATTGTGGTTATTATGGTTTTCCAATAATACTTCTTACATATGGAGAAAAAGGTTTAATTATAGCAGTAGAGTATGTTCTTTTCTTCAATCTTATGACTGCAACTCTTGGAGTTTTTCTTGCTTCTGAGACAAAACTATCATTTAGTGAATCAATTAAAGAAGTACTAAAAATACCTCTTATTTACGCATTCATAATAGGTTTAGCATTAAATATTACAAAAACACCCCTCCCTAAATTAATTGATTCTACTTTAGTCTCACTTAATAGTGCAGCAATTCCAGTTTTACTAACCGTTTTAGGTTTAGAACTTTCAAGAATTGACGTAAAAAGCAATGCTAAAAGTGTTTCTCTTCTTGTAGGAGAAAGATTGATTCTTGGTCCAGTAATAGCCATTATAACGATTCTTTTAATACCCTTATTAAATGGGTTATCTGCAAAAGTTGTGGTTCTCGAAAGTGCAATGCCTACTGCTTTTAATGCTCTTCTCTTGGCAAAAGAACTTGGTGGTAACTATAAAATCGTTGCAACAACAGTTTTCTTAACAACACTTCTTAGCCCGTTTACTCTCTCGCTCTTTGTGCTCTTGTTAGATAAAATATTCCTATAATACTAGCTAATATTAAAAATAATACTTGAAGTAAAATTGCGTAAAGCTCTTTACCTTGAGTAAATAAAAACCCAACAATAAATGGTCCTAAAAAACTACCAATACTTAAAAAAGCTGCAATTATGCCAAATGTCTTCTCTAATGGTTTTAAATTGAAAATATGTGGGAAAGAAAATACAGATGTTGGCACTATTCCACCACCAATAATAAGAAAAATTATTGCAAGGGAATAGTGCTTCGAAAAGTAGAATAAGAGAAACCCTAAACTTATCAGAAAACATCCAACCGCTAAGAGATAGCCTGGAAATGATTTCTTTTTATCCAAAATGTTTCCGGTAAATGTCCCCAACAAGAGACCTCCAATCATTGTTGAGCTACAAATTGTGGAAGCCAATCCATAAGAAAGAAATTTCTTTTGAATAGCAAACGAATATCCAAACGTCATAAAACTTAAAACTCCAGCATTGAATAAAAGCCACACAAGAGAAAGCGGAAGAATTAGTTTCCAATTGAATTTAATATGATCATTGACTTTGACTTCTTCTTTTTCCTCCCCGCTGTCTCTATAAAATAAAATGGAAAGAAAAATAACAACTATTGATAGAATTAATGATAATTTTAAAAAGAAAAATTGTCCAAACTTTCTTTCTAATATTGGTAGCAAATAAAATGCTGTAATCGTAGCAATAGGCATTCCCGTTGAATAGATTCCAAGGAATTTAGAAGCTTTACCATTTTCTTTAAACAACTTTGAAACAAATGTTGGAGAAATAATTGTTAGAAGAGTCATTCCTCCACCAGACAATACTCTTCCAATTAGCAAGTAATCAAATGTTTTACAATGTAGTGGTAAAATTAACCCTATGAAGGTAAGAAAATTCGCAGTTATTATTAAATCTCTTCCTTTAAACTTCCTCAGTAAATCAATGCAAAAAAGACCAATTACTATTCCAAGAATGGTATAGACGCTCATTAATAAGCCACTCTTTAGGGTAGTTAAATTAAAACTCTCTTCTAAAACAGGTAATAATGGTGGTATTGACTGAAAAACAAAAGCAGAAACAGCAAAAGAGAAGTATATTACTAAGAAAGCTGCTATTTTATTTTTCAATTATTATTTTTTGGGATAAGTTATTCTCACTGTTCTCTCATTAGGATTCCATTCTACTAAAGAATCGAGATTTTCAGAAACAAATCTAACAGGTACAAGGGTCCTTCCATTTTTAATGAATGGAGCTACATCAAGCTCTTTCTCTTCTCCATTAACATATGCAATCTTTTTATCAACATAGAGAATTATAACACGATCCTTTTTTGTATATGTAACCTTTCTCTCTTCATTATCCCAGAGAACTTCTGCGCCTACAACATCGCCAAAGAATCTTAAAGGAACAAACGTTCTTCCATCTACGATCGTTGGGGGAACATCAAGAGTATAAACTTTAAGTTCTCCCACCTTATTAATAACAAAGGCTTCTGGCTCATCTATTGTCAATTCTATTATTATTCCAACTGCTTCTACTTTGACAGGAATCTCTTTTTTAAGTTCCGGATAAATGGAAGAAGTTATAGTAATTACACCACTATTTTCTTTCCAACCCTCTAAATTATCACCTATAATAGTTAAGGCAAATTCACCTTTACTTGCTTTTATAGAATTTTCCTTAAATTGAACCCAGGAGACGTTACTACTCAAATTAAGGTCAAAATCTTTGTCTAAAGGAGTTACAGTAAACTTAACTAACAAATCTTTATTCTCTCTAATGGAAAAATTTTTAAGTTCTAAACTCTCGGGATTAAACTTTATTTCTGGAAGCTTCTCTTCTTCTTTTTCTTTGAATTTAATTATATGATATCTAAAATTAAAGAAATCATTAGCATAAATTGCGCCTGATGCATATTTCGCCCTTACAAGACCAAAAAACTTGTCTGGTTCAGTTTTATAAGTTTCTTTATTTACCTTTCTCGGTACAAAGCCAGCGTTCCCAACAATTTTTCCGATAAATTTGCCATCTATTCCATAATTTAATATTGAATTATTTGAAACATCAGTTATTATCCAGCTACCATCGGGAAGTGTATCGATTGAGGTAAAAATTGCGAGTTCTTTTGAGAGATTAACAACTTTTTTTAATTCTTTGGTACCTCTATCAAAAATAAGAATAGATTTATTAATTCCATCGAGTATTTGATACTCGTTATCATTTATGCATATACCAAACCACAAAGGAGGTAGTTCAGGCTTATATTGTTCAGGAGTTATTATAAGCTCTTCTTCCTCAATTTCTCCAGCCTGAGAAATAATATTTAGAGTAGGACTATCTTTAATTGCTCCAAGGAGATAAATATTGTCTTCGTAAACTTTCATATCTAACGGTAAGGAAATTAATAGGTCCATAGTCATCATCTGATCTGCCCAGAGGGTACTCCATTCATCATCTTTAATTGAATATTTGGTGATATTAGTTGGAAAAAGGTTATAGATATAAAGGTCATCTCCATAAATTTCCATATCAATAATTGTTGGTGGTAAAGTAAACATACCCATAATAGAGCTCACTACTTTTGTATCAATTTCAATCCTTTTTGTGAAATCACCATTCTTATTAAAAACATCGATATACGGGGAGAGTAAATTGGTTTCATAAAGGCTTCCATCATCTGACATTGCAAATGATATAGAACCATAGATTTGCCCTTCCGAGTCAGTGAACTTACCATAATTAGTTACACCTTCTTCTGTAATAAGAAGTGCTCTAAAGGTGAGCAGATTTGCAAGCTTACCTGTAGTAAGAAGTGCAATTTTACTATCTCTCAAATAAATATCCATTCCTAAGAAACCAAAATTATCATCTTCGATTCTCCCGGATTCTTTAAGAGAATAATTGCCTTCTTCGCTTTTTTCTAAATCAAACTTAATAATAGAGGTCTTTTCGGAGGGCATCATCATAGCACCAAAAGTAAATCCTGTAGTAAATAATGTATTGCCCATAAAATCAAGAGAAGATGGAGTAAATGAGAAATCTTCATCACTGCTTGATTTGTAAGAACAAAGATATTCACCACTTTCAGAATATATAATCAAACTACTGGCAGATATTATTCCAATTATACCACTGTTAGAAATAGCAAAGTCAGTTGGGATAAATAAGGTAGTTACTTCTGAAGGAGGAGTTATTAATGTCTCTTGTAGAAGCTTTCCGCTCAAATCAAGCTTATAAAGAATTGCTTTAGTAACACTATCTTCCTCTGAATAAGTCATTTCAGAGAAAAGAAAATAAATGCTGTCATTATAAATCTTAAAAGATACGATTCTTAAGCTTAAATTATTAGCATCAACCTTTTCTGGCAAGAAATTAATATCAATTTTCCCTACTCTCTCGCCATTTTGAGTCTCATAAATATTTATTCCATTAAATCCAAGAACATAAATTAAGCCTTTAGAATCAATATCAAAGTCAATAGTTGGAAAATAATTAATTTTTCCAAAAAGAGGAGAAAGAGTTGTGACTAAAGCAGAAGGATCAGATATATTCTTTAGTGCTTGTAAAAGATTCAGGAAATTATTTACACTAAAGATGCTTGTAGTAATATCAGAATATCCTGTATCAATTTTTATCTCTTTAACATAATCTTTAGTTTTAATATCAAAGAGTGAAACTCCTAATGAATCCATAACATAGAAATACTTATCATCAAACTTTGCAGAGTTAGGAAGAAGTAAATCTCCAATTAGAGGACCATATCCAGCAATTTTATGCTCAACTACTTCTCTGCCTATTGCATAATAATTTCCCACAAAGACAGAACCTATCAAAACAGAAAATACTACAAAAAGAGACACTAAAACTTTTAACTTTTTCATCTTTTGCCTCCTAATCTTAAATGTTAAAACCATTAAAAATTTTATTTAATTTTAAATTCTATCGATGTTGCAAAACCCGGATTAAAAACTACTACGCAGTATGAGCCATCTTCTGGAATGGGATTTATAATATTTGCAGCTAAACCGGATAATTTATAAAAGTCTCCTCTATCTACATTAAGACCGAGTAAAAAGTTATGAAATTCTTCCTCTGATAGTATTAGAATATCAATGTCACCTTTATCCTGCTTCCAATAATCAATATATTTTAAAGATGTATTGTAGGCATCTATCCAGTGATAGTTTCCCTGAACAAAATTTTTAGTTTCTAAATTAATCTTCACTTCTCTATTATTAGGTGGAATATAATAAAGAATAGTTATAGTTTCTGTGAATTTATCCCAAATTACTTCACTACCAAAGTTTTCAGCTATGAATCTTATTGGAACAAATGTCCTACCATTCTTAATAACTATGGACGTATCTAATGTAATTTTCTCTCCGTTAATAGTAGCAGTTGTATTGTTAACTTGCATAGAAATAACTTTATTACTAAGTTTTATTGTTATACCTTTTGTAGCTTCATCCCAGGTAACTTCGGCACCAAATGCTTCAACTATTAACCTCAATGGAACCATAGTTCTACCATTATTGATGAAGGGAGCTCGCTCAAGAGCTGGTTGCACCTCGTTATTTATTGTAACATAAGGACTTCCTATTCTTAGGATTAATTCTACTTTTTTTGGAGTTGGGTCAAAATTTGGCTTAGGAATACCTTTATATTTAAAAAGTTCAGGCAAACTGGTATGGATTTTAGCATTAAATGAATATTTTCCACCTTTTTTCTCTTTCAAACCTAAAAAGAAATTTACAGAGCCAATTCTCGATACAACATAAGCTGTAAAATCTTGATGCCCTACATTTTTAATAGTTACATAACCACTACTGTCCGTATAGCCAATTGCAGAAATAAAGGGAACAGTTGAGTACGGTTTTTCCCCTTCCATAGGCCAATGGCTCCATAATTCCACTCTTGCACCATCTATAGGTAAACCAGATTTGTCAGTTACATAAAAGGTCAAATCAGACAAGAGTTCTGGCGGATTATAGGGAACCTCTGAACGCCAGACATGGTCATATTTACCATCACCTTCCCACTCCATAGGCCAGGAAAAAATTCTTCCACCCCACTGTCTGTAATAGATTAAAGAGTCGTCAAAAAATTCTTTCCAGCTACCATCTTCTCCTGGAGTTCCAGAAGAAGCATCTATATGATGCCAGCCATCCGCCCAGAAATTATTGAATTGATGGTCTTCGCCAAGAGCCACTATTATTATAGTGGGTATATTTACTGCTCTTGCGGCTGCTTCATAAATTATTGACCACTCACCACACCATATACCTTTGTCCTTATTAAGCAAATTCTTATAAATGTTATACCAGCCAGCTGGCTTTTCTCCTGTATGCCATATTCCACCAATATCAGCTCTAAGCCACTTATCAACATTATAGGCTGCATCATAAAGAGTTTTGGAATCCTTTACAGCATCGAATAAAGTCTTTCCATAAAGAGTATCATATGGTAGGAATGTCCTATAAAAGTTTTCTTCATACAAATCCTTATAACGAGTAGGAACACATAAGTATCTATTTAGCATAACAAGGTATTTATAATAGATTTCTTTTGGCATTTCCTTAAAACCATCATCGGTTGCATATAAAAGAGTTGTATAATCAGGATATTCCTTTATTTTAACATAATGAAGTTTCTCTGATATTTCGTAAATATCTTTAGCATTCTCTACCAACAAGTTAAGTAAATCTGACTTTGCATAAGCAAGCAAATCCTCTACCTGAAAGTTAGCAACACAATAGAGCACCTCATCAAGATAAGCTTTATCAATGCCATTAATAAAGTTAGCCACTTTTAATATTTGATCCTCATTAAATCCATAAGCATACAGTGGATCATAGGGTCTAAAATAGCCTGGACCACCAAAGAAATCATTCAAAGGATTTTTCTCAGCTCTTGAATTTAAAGGAAGAAATTTAATCTCCTTAACGCTTCCGTAATTTAGAATATAAGAGAGAGTTCCGTCTCCCAACCCAAGGAGTAAATCAACCCTTGTATCACCATTAACATCAATAAAAGCTGGTGATAAGAAATTCCCTGCCTCAAACTGAGGAATAATATCGAAATTTTGAATAACATAGCTATCAGAAGATTTAGTAATTCTATAGGTTTTGAGTGTACCAATCCCACTACCGATAGCTAATAAATAACTTCCGTCATTTAACGGATAAACTGATGGAGCAGCATTACCTGGAACAACTATGCCTTTATTTTCCCATGGAACCATATCATCAGACCACTTTTCTTTCCAGACTTTAAAAAAATCTTTATCTTCAATCCATTTATTTTGAACATTTTTAAGAAGATTTAGAGTTCCGTCTACATAACCTAAAACTATAACTATATCATTTTCAAGCTTAAATACTGATGGAGTAAGATTTTCTTTAGAGCTATCTTCTGCTTGTGATTCAAAAATTAGCTCAGGGGATTTAAAAGTAGGGGTTTCTTTCGAAGCCTCATTTTTAAGGAGATAAACCTTATTTTCTACCCCAACTATTAAGTCACAAAAACCATCGTTGTCCATATCAAATAGTGAAGGATTAATCTCTTTATTCGCGAAGTCAGGGAATTCAATAGATTTAAGCTTAAGGAGAGATAGTGTAAATGGAGTTTTTGAATTTATAAAAATTGTAAGGGTATTTTTCCCGCCAGCAATAATATCAGGGTATCCATCCCCATTTATATCACCCGTTGCTATAGTTGCATTTTCACCAATATCAATAGGACGCCTGAACATATCATAAAACTGTTTTGAGAGTTCATCTTTAAGCCATGATGGAGAAATATTAATAGCATCTTTAACTTCTTTAATTTCTTTTAATGCAATTCCTGGATTATTATCTTCAAATTCAATTTTTCCACTTTTATCTAATCCAAAAACTTTGTATTTTTGCGGTTCAAGCCAGATAGAAGAAGATTCTTCAGCTTGTGAATACGAAAAGGGCATGGAAAAAGCGACAAAGACAATAAGTAAGATAATAAATGAACTTATCTTCTTATACATTCTTAACACCTTCCTTTTAAAAAGGTTTAACTATCTGATTAAATTTTAATATTCTTCTGGTAAAGTTTCAAGTTTTGAGGCAGTTACAACGGGACCATGCTTACAAACATAAAAATTTCCAACATTGCATCTACCACATTTGCCAAGACCGCATTTCATCTTGTTTTCAAGAGTAGTGTAAATTTTATCAGAGGTAAAGCCAATTTTTTTAAGAACAGGAATTGTGAGTTTTATCATAATTGGTGGTCCGCAGACTATAGCTATGCTATTATTGTCTCCCTTTAAACCAGATTGTTCTAAAACAGTTGGGACAAAGCCAATTTTACCATCCCATTCTGGGTTTTCTCCACCTGGATCAACAGTTTTGAATAGCTTTACGTCACTTCTTTCTTCCCATTCTTTTAATTCTCTTTTGTAAACAAGGTCATCAACTGTTCTTGCTCCATAAACAATCGCTATATCTTTATAATTATCTCGTAAATCTAAAACATTCCATATGACACATCTAACAGGAGCAAGGCCTATTCCTCCAGCTACAAAAAGTATATTCTTACCTTTAAACTCTGAATCTACCGGAAAGTTATTACCATAAGGACCCCTAAACCCTACTGTGTCACCTACATTTAAATTACTAAGAGCTTTTGTTACTCTACCAATCCTCCTAAAAGTGCATTCAATGTAGTCTTTCCTTGTTGGAGGAGAAGCTATACAAAAAGTAGATTCGCCTGCTGTAAACGCAGAATATAAACCAAATTGCCCTGCTTTAAAATCGAACTTTTCACTATCCTCTTTATTTATAAATTCAAGCTTAAATGTCTTTGTATCATAAGTCTCATCAATAATATCTGTGATTCTCATCAAGTATGGTAAATAAATATTCTCTTCCATCTTCTGTTATTATAACCCCCTTTTTAATCCTTTTTCGCTGTTTCTAAAGAAGAATTTGCAGAAGAAATAGTACTCAAAACCTCTGATATATTTATACCAGCTCCGCAAACCCTACTGCATCTTCCACAACCTGTGCATGAAACATCAGAAAAAAGGTCAACATAATAACTGTATTTATGAGCTATTCTTTGCCTATATCTTTGGAAATATAATTCTCTTGGATTATGCCCTGATGCGTGCAGGGTAAATACCGGTAGAGTGCAAGCATCCCAGTTTTTCGTTCTGATACCTTTCCACATTGACGCATTATCAGTAATGTCAAAGCAATGACATGTTGGACAGACAAAAGTACATGCAGCACAACTCCAACAATTTTCGGTCATTTCTCTCCATAAAGGATCTTCAAAGTTTTCCTCAATCCACTTTTTAACTTTATTCTTATCAAACTTTACCTTTATATCTTTGTCTGTTATTTTAGGAAAATTCTTGTCAATATTAACTTCTTGTACAAAAAAACTTTTATTTTCTTCTATAAACTTTTTTCCACTCTCGGATATACTCTTCACACGAAAAGCTTCATTGCTAACTCTTTCAAAAAGAATATCAGAACCCCTCTCCCCTCTTGGAGAATTTCCAACAGTGGTGCAAAAGCAATATTTATCGAATTCTTCACATGCAATAGTAATTATTAGAGAATTTTCTCTTCTCTTTAAGAAAAACTTATCATTATAATCCCAGGAAAATAGTTTGTCCATTAATGGCATTGATGCAGCATCGCATGGATGTCCACCAAAAATAATAATTTTTTTATCTACTTCTGGGTCAATAAGTTTAACCTCGTCTTTTGAAACTGTATATTTTAGAATAGGTTCATACCTTGGAAATAAAGCTTCTTTAATTGAGTTAACTGTAATGAAATAGTCTAATGCGATCTCTGTTTCTCCATTTATTTTAGTAATATAGGGTGAGCCATCTTTGATTACTGGAGCAAAAACTTCTGTATTTTCCTTGCTTGAAAGATCTTTTAATAGATCTTTTATACTCTTATAGGTTATATATGTTTCTTTCATTGTTCATCCCCCTCACTTAATAAACTCAGCTAAATCATTTGGATTAAAAACTGTTAAAGGTGGTTTTACTTCAGTATCAAAACCAGCTTCGTAATTGAACTTTTCCCTAACCTCTTCCTGCAGGGTCCTATTCAATAGCATAAGTGGAATCCCAGCAGGACAAACTCTTTCACATTCACCACAATCAATACATCTTCCGGCAAGGTGGTACGCTCTTACAATATTCCAGGCAAAATTGCCTTTTGGGTTAGAACGAGGATCAATCCACTGTGGCATATTAAGGTCTACTATACACCGATTACAATAGCATAAAGGACAAGCTTGTCTGCAAGCATAACACTTTATACATTTAGAAAACTGTTCTTCCCAGAATTTCCACTTTTCTTCTCTTGATAATTTATTATATTCGGAAACATCCTCAAAACTTATTTTTTGATCTTTACTTAAAGTTTCATTGACTGCTTCTCCTAAAACAAAATCAGAAAGATGAGGGTTGTGAACTTTGCAGTACTTACACTTGCTTGAAAGTGAATCAAAGTCTGGTTCCTTGCCTTTAACTACACCATTACAACGCATTCCTATAATAAAAACCTTATCTTTAAAAATCTGGTTCTCCTGAATAAGGCCAATTATTGAACGAATATCACATCCCTTTGCTACAATTCCAATTTTACCAATGTTGCGTGTTTCTTTTCTTTTTAGATAAGTGGAAAGGTTATTTACACAATATTTATCAAAAACAAGTTTTTCTGCTTCGGAATCATTCCTTACAAAAAGAGGTCTTGTTGAATTATTATTAGGATCAACTTTTTCATAGCCAATTATTATATCAACTTCACCTTTTGAAAGAAGTTCTTTTGCTTTATCAATCAATTCTTTCATTTATTCACCTCACCTCTAAATCGAGTTTTCGATAGTCATTGTAGGGTCCAAGCTTTCTAATCTTTTCTGTAACTTCATTTATAAGATCAGCAAACTTTTTACCCTCAGAAGCTGAGCACCAACTAAAAGTAACACGCTCTATATCTACACCAACTTGGGAGAGAAGCCTTCTCATTACAATAAACTTTCTTCGTGCATTAAAATTGCCCTCATTGTAATGGCAATCATTTGGATGGCAGCCTGAAATTATAATTCCATCTGCGCCGCTTTCGAATGTATGCACAATAAACATCGGATCAATTCTACCGGAGCATGGAGTTTTAATAATTCTAACGCATGGTTCATACTTAAATCTTGAAGTACCAGCAAGGTCAGCACCTGCATAGGTGCACCAATTACACACAAATGCAACAATTCTTGGTTCAAATGTGTCTTCGCTCATATCTCTCTCCTTATAGTTCTGCTAAAGCATTTATTTCAGAATAAAGCTCTTCATCTGTAAATCCTTGAAGGTCAATGCTTCGTGAAGGGCATGTCGGAGTACAGGTGCCGCAACCCGTACAAAGCCCAGGATTAACTTCTGCAACCTGCTTTATTAAATTCCCCTGTCTATCTTTTATGTCTTTAAGAGTAATTGCTTTATACGGACAAATCCTTATACAATTCATACAGCCTGTACAGGTAATCTCGTTAACTTTGGCTACAACTCCCTCTTTTTCAAATTCATCTTTTGATAGAAGACCTAAGACTTTTGCTGCAGCACCACTTCCTTCAGATACTGAATCAGGGATATCTCTTGGGCTTACACAAGCTCCAGCAAGATATATGCCTGCAGTTGAAGTTTCAACTGGTCTAAGTTTGGGGTGTGCTTCAGTAAGAAAGCCATACTGATCATATCCAATTCCCAATTTTTGAGCAAGTTCCTTTATTCCTTTAGGTGGTACCATTGCAGTAGCAAGTACTACTAGATCCGCTTTTATTTTAACTTGAGAGTTGGTAAGCGTATCAGCGCCTTCTACAACAAGGTCTTCTCCATCCTTATAGACGGTTGATACCCTGCCTCTCAGGTATTGAGCCTCTTCTTCCTCTATTGCTCTTCTAACAAATTCTTCATAGTTTTTACCATTAGCTCTTATATCGATATAAAATACATATGCATTTCCTTTTGGAACTTTATGTCTGTACAGTATTGTCTGCTTGGCAGTATACATACAGCAAATTTTCGAACAATATGGATAATAATGAGCTGGATCTCTCGAGCCAACACATTGGATGAAAACAACAGTTTCTGGTTTCTTGCCATCAGATGGTCTCTGCAAATCTCCAAGAGTGGGACCTGAAGCACAAACCATTCTTTCAAATTGTAAAGATGTAACAACATCAGCATATTTTCCATACCCGTATTCACCGAACTCAGAAGTAGGCATAATATCATAACCTGTAGCAACAATTATAGCTCCGATATCTTCTTCTATAATTTCATCTTTGTCTTCAAAATTTATACACTGTTTTGGACAAACTTTTTGACAAATCTTACATCTTTTCCCACCAGATGTAAAATAAGTGCAATGTTCGACATCTATAACAGGCTTATTTGGAACAGCCTGAGGGAAAGGGACATAAATTGCTTTTCTCTTACCTAAGCCCTGTTCAAATTCAGAAGGTACAGAAACAGGGCATTTGCTCCAGCAGATTCCACAACCAGTACACTCATTAGGATTAACATACCTAGCTTTTTTCTTGATGCTTACTTTAAAATTACCAACAAAACCTGAAACTTTTTCAATCTCAGAGTATGTTACAATTTCAATATTTGGATTTTGAGAAGCTTCAACCATTTTAGGGGTAAGAATACATTGAGAACAGTCAAGAGTAGGAAAAGTCTCATCAAGCATTGACATATGCCCACCAATTGATGGTTCCTTATCGAGAAGGATTGTTTTGATACCACCGTTCGCAATATCAAGTGCAGCTTGTATCCCTGCCACCCCTCCACCAATTACAAGAGCTTTTTTTGTAACAGGAATCTTTATATTTGTTAGAGGTTGATTTCTTTTAACTTTTTCAACCATCATTCGCACTAAATCTATTGCTTTTTTTGTAGCATCCTCTTTATTATTATGTACCCAAGAACAATGCTCCCTAATATTTGCCATCTCAAGCATATAAGGATTAAGACCTGCCTCGCTTGCTGCTCTTCTAAAAGTTACCTCATGCATTCTCGGAGAACACGAAGCAACAACAACCCCTGTAAGTTTATATTCAACAATGGCTTTTTTAATCATATCCTGTCCAGGGTCAGAGCACATATACTTATAATTTACTGAATAAACCACGCCAGGTATCTGCGCAGATACTTGAGACACTTTTTCGACATCAACTGTTTCAGCAATATTAGAGCCACACCAACATACAAAGACACCTATTCTTGCCACTTTCTACACCTCTCTAAATCAAATTATTACTTTCTAATAATGGAAAAGGTGAAACAAACAGTCTATCTAAAGCTAACTCTTTAGGATCAATTCCAAAAGATAGTCCTAAAAGTTGAGTATAATAAAAGACTGGTAAATTAAATTTCTCACCATAGCGTTGTTCTATAGCTTTCTGTCTTAAATCTAAGTTCACATGACACAATGGACATAACACAGAAATAGCATTAGCTTCTACTTTTTTAGCCATTGATAGAATTTCATAGGTTAAATCATATACAACGTCCACTCTTGATATTGAGTAACTTGCTCCACAACATCTTGTTTTAAATGGCCAGTCAAGGACATCTGCACCAGTAATGGAGATGAGTTTATCCATAATTGTTGGGTTCTCGGGGTCATCATATTGCATTAGTTTTTTAGGGCGTACTATTACACAACCATAATAACAAACAACCTTTAATCCATTTAATTTTCTTACAACTTTATCTTGTAAATTTCCCAAACCATATTCATTCAAAAGAATTTCTGAAAAATGTTTTATATTGATATTTGGTGAAATATCATGACCTTCAAGTATTTTAGAAAGTTGTTCTGCTAATTCACCACCCTCAGAAATTACATTTCTTGATTCTTTAAGATGAGCTAAACAGGCAGGACATTGAACCATGATATCTTTTTTTATCTTATTAGCAGATTCAATTGTTAGAGCAGGCAGAGCAACTGATAAAAGCTTATCCTGAGGATGAAGTGCACTTGCTCCACAACAAGTCCAGTCAGGTATTTCATCAATACCAAGATCTAAAAACTTAATAAGAGCATTTGTTGATATATTAAAATCTGGAGAGGTTGACTCTAACGAGCAACCTGGATAATATGCATAATCCATTGTCGTTTACACCTTTTCCTTTCTAATTCTATTTACTTTTTTAAATACTTTTCTTACTTCTGAAACTCTTTTAGGAGTGGGCTTAAGACTAATTTTCTTCTTTAAAAGCATGAGTGGAAATAAATTAACATCCTTAAATAATTTACCCGAGCGTAAATTAAAATTTACAACCATTTCTGGTTCATATACTCTACCGAATGAATAAATAGAACCAGAAAATGCTCTCTGAAAAGTATCTACATCACGGGCTTTCTCTGTAATTCCTTTCTTAACAGCCATTCTCCTAAATGCATCCATGACACCTTTAATATCCACATCCTGCGGACAGCGAGTACTACAAGTATCACAAAAA
>Ga0209409_1002202_pt1 | contig 14882 bp, 12 predicted proteins | sample AD_JPNMR1_MetaG_FD_184424 | JGI IMG/M metagenome (GOLD analysis project Ga0209409, IMG submission 184424) | Active sludge microbial communities of municipal wastewater-treating anaerobic digesters from Japan - AD_JPNMR1_MetaG (SPAdes) (version 2) | ecosystem: Engineered > Bioreactor > Anaerobic...
AAAATTATAAGTCCATTTGATTATTTGTAAAAATTCTTTAATTTTGCAATTAGTATGATTCTTATCATACATATCCGCCCAATTTAGGATATATTGTATGATTTTATCATACATATAAACGAGTTATGGGCAAGTAATTTGACCAAACCAGACAAAAAATATAATTACAAATTAAAAGATAAGAAAATGAAAAAAAACATTTTAGTCATCTCATTAACATTAGTATTAGTATTGTTGCTTACTAGTTGTGCAACAACTTATTACTATTCAGAATCATCAATTAATGCTAATAGGTTAAGATACGAAGCATCAGTTAATTCATTTGGAAATTATAATCTACAGGGTAAGACATTTTACATTGAATCAGGGGATTATTCAATTCCAAGCAATGATGTTGAATTCCGAGAATATGCAAATTATGTTGCTAACGCTTTAAAATCAGAGGGTGCAATTGAAATAGATAATAAGAAAAATGCAGATATGTGTATTCTTATTACTTTTGGAATTTCAGATGAATCATATACTGAAACTGTGCCGGTTCCAATATGGGGCGAAACAGGAATTGCTTCGATTAGTTCAATGAGCAATACTTCAGGTTCAGCATATGGCTCTGCAACAAGAATTGGCAATTCTGTTTATGGTTCGGTACAAGGAAATTCTACAACGAATACAACCACATATATCCAACCGAGATACGGAATAGTAGGTTTTTCTAGTAAAGAAAGAAAGGTTACTATGTATCGTCGATTTTTAAACATTTACGCCTATGATAACTCAAAAATAAACGAAAATTACATGCTATGGAAAACAAATATAGTTAGCGATGGTTCTTCAAGTGAATTAAGAAAGGTTTTACCAGCAATGGCTTATTGTGGAATTGGACATCTTGGAAGGTCAAGTAGCGAAACAATAAACTACTATGTATTCGAAGACCAAGAAGATTTTATTTGCTGGAAAAATGGTTCAAAGCCAGACCCGAACGTTGTCTTTTACCCAAGATTCTACTCTTCAAATGCAAATCCAAAACATATTGTTATTAAAAAAATTGAAAGAAAAGGGAACGAAACTGCAATAGAATTTGTAGCTTATAATTCTGGAGATTATGGTTGGTTTAGAATTTCTCCAAATACATATATAGAATATGAAAAAAAACAGTATAAGGTTATTAGAGCAGATAATATAGTGTTGGGCGAGAAGAATAATATAACTAAATACAGGTCATGGGAATTTAGATTAATATTTCCTGCTATTCCTTCAAATGCAGATTATATCAATATATCGGAAGGTGAGTCTCCAGGGTGGAAATGGAATGGAGTTTATTTGAAAAAAGAGTAAATATAAAACCTTCCCATAACATCGTGTATAGCCAATGGCGGGGGAAGTGCGTGTTTGGAACATCCTGCCCCGCATCAAGGTTCGTCTCGGTGGATAGGGGCGCAGCCCGCAAACCACCACTGGCGATACACGCGGAACGTTGTGTGCAAGCGTAAAAGACAACCACCCGACAGAAAATAACGGACAGTAAAACAGAAAAAGTAAACCATTTTGACAGGTGACCAAAGACATAGAAACAATACAACAAACGGACAACGAGTAAGCCGACACTCATTGCCGACCCTTCTGTGTTTTAATTTTTCCCAACGCACAAAAAATTTGAAATACGGAGTATTCACGAACTCTTCTAAAAATAATTGTGACGTGAGTAAATTCTATGCCAACCCGCAAACGGCACATTTGCAAGCCGCTCAAGCCAACGCACAACCCAAGCTTGCAAAAGAGCCGTTTTTTGCCATCGCACAGACAGAAATATTAACTTTGAACGATACATTAAAAAATAAATGAAGTTTTCAGACCCGTTTAAAATATTGTCTCCCCACGAAAGGTGGGCACCGACACAAAGCCAAATGGACGCTTTTCAAAACGCCTATGAAAAGCTGTTACCGCCTTTGGTTTATAAAATCAGACTTGCAGTTGCAAAATGGCGTGACGAAAATTATGCAGGTGCATCCGACACGACAAAATCACTTTTGAATTTTTGGTTTAATCAAGAGCATTTAATCGGACAGACAAAATTCAGTTTTTTCTTTTCGCAACGAGAAGCCATTGAATCAATCGTTTATCTTTATGAAATAGCCAACGCCAAGGACAAATACGAATTGATGAAGTTTGATTCATCAGGTCGTATCAGCACGGGTATGTTTGACGAAAACTGGACTCGTTATGTAGTGAAAATGGCGACAGGTGCAGGTAAGACGAAAGTAATGGGCTTGACTTTGGTTTGGTCTTATTTCCATAAACTTTATGAAGCCGACAGTACACTCTCAAAAGACTTCTTGGTAATTGCTCCAAACATCATCGTTTTAAATCGTTTGAGAAAAGATTTTGACGGCCTTAAAATGTTTTTTGACGAGCCTTTTATTCCTGACAATGGCTTTGACGACAAAGACTGGAAAAACGATTTTCAATTAACGCTGCATATTCAAGATGACTTAAAACCGATAACAGAATCTGGAAATATTTTCCTGACCAACATTCACCGTGTATTTTTCAATGAAGAACCTGAGCAGAGTTTTGAAACAACTTTCTTAGGTGTAAAACCAAAACCTGATGCTGACACTTCAAAAGGCTTAGACCTTGGAAAAATTTTAAGAAGCGATAAAATCAAAAATCTGGTTGTGCTGAATGATGAAGCCCATCACATTCACGATAGTTCACTGGCTTGGTTCAAAAGCATTGAAGATATCAATAATAAACTCAAACTGAAAACCGGAAACGGCATCAGTTTGCAGGCAGACTATACCGCAACACCAAGACATAACAACGGAGCAATCTTCGTTCAGACTATTTGCGATTATCCGTTGGTAGAAGCCATAAAACACAATGTTGTAAAATCTCCTGTTTTGCCTGATGAAGCATCAAGGCAAAAAATTCAGGAAAAAGACAGCAATGATTTTGTTGAACGATACCGTGACTATATTCATTTGGGCTATTTGGAATGGGAACAACAGTATGAAGAACTGAAAAATCACAAAACTCCTATTCTGTTCATAATGACTATGAACACCAAAGAAGCCGACCAAGCCGCAGCTTTTTTGGAAGCCAATTACCCGAAAATGAAAAATTCGGTGCTGACAATTCACACCAATACATCGGGTGAAATCAAAGAATCGGCATCAAGTAAAAAAGACAAGGAAGAATTAGAGCAACTACGCAAAGCAGCAGATGATATTGATAAAGACCATTCGCCTTACAAAGCCGTTGTTTCGGTGTTGATGCTTCGGGAAGGTTGGGATGTTAGAAATGTTACCACAATAGTGGGGCTTCGTCCCTATGGTGCGGATTCTAAAATCCTTCCCGAACAAACCATCGGTCGTGGTTTGAGAAAAATGTTTTCGCTAGACACACCTGAAAAATTGGTGATTGTTGGAACGCCTAAGTTTTTGGAGTTCGTGGAAGAACTGAAAACGGAAGGTGTTGAATTCCAATACAGCCCAATGGGTAAAGGCACGAAAGGAAAGTCGCCTGTTATTGTGGAAGTGGACAAAGAAAATCCCGACAAGGATTTGGATAAACTCGATATTCCCATTCCACAAATGAGTCCGAGAATTTATCGTGAGTTCAAAAATTTGGAATTCATAGACGTAAGTAAATTCAAAAACGAAAAAGTAGCACTTAAAAAATTCAGTTCAGACGAGTTGAAAGAGATTGTTTTTAATGACATTGAAGGCAATCTTTCACACAAAACAGTTTTCAAAGACACGGTTCCTGACTACCGAAATGTTATTGGCTTTTTCACTGCTTCCATATTAAAAGATAGCCGATTGGTAAGCGGCTTTAATATTCTTTATCCGAAGGTTGAAAGCTTTATCAAGTATCATCTTTTCACCAATGAAGTTGAATTAAGCGACCCACAAACCCTAAGAAATCTTTCGGAAGTAAAACCAAAGGAAGTTTTGCGAACTACGTTCAAAAAGGCAATTGATGAACTTACCGTAACCGATAAAGGAACAGCAGAAGTGAAAAACTATATTTCGCTAAAACTGACCAAACCGAAGGTTGCCGAAAATCAACCTTTCCTTGTTCCCAAAAAATCGGTATTCAACAAAATCATTGGAGACAATCCGTTTGAACTGGAAGTAGCATCATTTCTTGAAAGTCGGTTTTCAGATGTAATTGCCTACGCAAAAAACACAATGGGCGAAGGTGGTATCAATTTCAAAATTGAATATCAGGCACAAGACGGAAACATTCGGGAGTATTTTCCTGACTTCTTTGTAAAAACCGGACCGAACACTTTTTACATACTTGAAACGAAAGGCAGGGAAGATTTAGACGACTTGCTAAAAATTAAACGCCTGGTAACTTGGTGCAAAGACGTCAACAATGCTCAAAGCGAATACACGTACACTCCTGTGTATGTAAAGCAGGAAAAATGGGATGAGGTAAAGCAAAACCTGAAATCATTCCAAGACCTAATTGAAATATTTAAAGTGTCTGAATTATGATTTATTGGATTAAAGGATGAGTGGATTATGAGATACGAAAAATTGACGCATAAAGTAATTGGTTGTGCGATGAAGGTTCATACAACCCTAGGAAATGGCTTTCAGGAAGTGATTTACCAGAGAGCCTTGGCGATTGAAATGGAAAAACAAGGGCTTGGTTTTCAGCGTGAAATGGAAATGACTGTTTTCTATGAAGGGGTTGATATTGGAACGAGAAGAGTGGACTTTTTTGTGGAAGACACGATAATGGTCGAATTGAAAGCCTTGATAAAACTGGAAGAAGTCCATTTGGCACAAGCAATGAACTACTGCCAAGCATACAATTTACCGATTGGTTTATTGATAAATTTCGGGGCAAAGAGCTTGGAATTTAAAAGGGTCTATAACCTCAATCATCCCGAAAACAAAGATTACATCAAAAGTAATCCTAAAATCAACAAATCCTAAAAATCTTAATTCAGACAGATGAACGATACTGATAAAAACCGAATCATTGAACTGATAAAGGCAGGCGAAAAGCTACCCAAAGAGTACATTTACAAACTTTTTGCTGATGAAGAAGATGTTTTTCTGTTTTGGAACGGAAGAAAAGAAGATGTTACCAATGTAGCCCTGCCCTTTCATAGCATTGAGCATATTGACGAGCCACGCAAAGAAACCAGCCAGACCCTTGAACTCTTTGATACTCGTGGGCGACAACTCAAAGGGTGGACAAACAAATTGATTTGGGGCGATAACAAACTGATACTGTCTTCATTGGCCAATGGCCCTATGCGTGATGAAATAGAAAAAGAAGGCGGTATCAAACTCATCTACATTGACCCACCTTTTGCCGTGGGGGCTGACTTTGGTTTTGAAATTGAAATTGGCGGAGAAAAAGCCGAAAAGAAACAAAGCATTATTGAAGAAATTGCATACAGAGATACTTGGGGTAAAGGCATTTCGTCTTATCTGTCAATGATGTATGAGCGGTTGAAATTGATGCACAACTTGCTGGCGGAAGATGGGAGTATTTATGTACATGCCGACTGGAGAGTTATCGATTATCTTAGATTAATACTTGATGATGTTTTCGGGAAAGAAAATTTTTTGAATGAGTTGATTTGGTGTTATAAAGAAAGAGAAAGAAAACTTCCATTTTACAACCCAAAACATGACGTCCTTTTGTTCTATTCCAAGGATAGAGAAAATGAAAATCGAACGTTCAATTGGAAAGACATAACTTCTGAATATTCGGAAGTAACGGCTTCAAAGTTCAAGTTTGATGATAATGATGGCAAAGGGCCTTATCAGATTCGTGGAAGAAATATTCAAGGTAGCCCTGTTCAAGCGGCTGATGGTTTAAGACACGAACATGAACAAAAGTATCCAAACCTTACTTATCGAGACTACTTATTGGATAGGGAAGGGGTTGCACCAAGAGATTGGTTTGAACTTGGCATTATAAATAAGGCGGCAGACGAGCGTCTTGGCTACCCAACCCAAAAACCAGAAGCCCTTTTAGAGCGCATCATCAAAGCCAGCAGCAACGAAGGTGATTTGGTGGCTGACTTTTTCTGTGGCAGTGGCACAACAGCAGCCGTAGCGGAAAAATTGGGCAGAAAATGGATTGCCGCCGATTTAGGGCGGTTCGCCATCCATACCACCCGTAAGCGTTTAATTGGTGTGCAACGTGAACTGCAAAAAAACGGTAAAGACTTCAGAGCATTTGAAATACTCAACCTTGGCAAATATGAAAGGCAGTTCTTTATGGACGACCTTACTAACGGGAAACGCAAAGCCAAAGAAGATTTGTATGTGGACTTGATATTGGAAGCCTACAAAGCCAAACGAATTGACGGACACAGCACCTTGCACGGTCAAAAAGCAGGCAGATTTGTTCACGTGGGGCCTTTAGACGTTCCGGTTACACAAAGCCGATTGGTGGATATTTTTGAAGAATGCCGCAAAAATCTTTATACGCAGGTTGATGTTTTGGGCTTTGAGTTTGAAATGGGCTTAACGCCACAGTTCATTCAGGAACTGAAAGAAAAAGGTGTTTCCATTACCTTGAAATACATACCCAAAGATGTGTTTGACAAACGAGCTGTTGAGAAAGGACAAGTAAAATTCTTTGATGTTGCCTATTTGAACACCAAAGAAAAAATCAACGGAAAATCCATCACCATCGAACTGACCGACTTTGTTACCCATTACACCCAAGACGATATTGAAGAATTGCAGCAGTCAATGAGAGCAGGAAGCAAAGTAGTTATAGAAGATGGGCAGATTATCAAAGTAGAAAAAGACAAAAACGGCATCATCACCAAAACCGTTCTCACCAAAGACTGGCACGACTGGATAGATTATTGGGCAATTGACTTCAACTACGAAGACAAGAAAGAAATCATCAAAATCAAAAACGATTCAGGCGAGATCGAAGAACACTGGACCGGCAACTATCTGTTTGAAAACGAGTGGCAGAGTTTCCGCACCAAGAAAAATCCAACGCTTGAATTTACAAGCATTGCATACGAATACAAGAAAGCAGGTAAATACAAAGTGATGGTTAAGGTGGTTGACATTTTAGGAATTGATACGAGTAAAATTATTGAAGTGCATATCAAGTAAAATTTAATTATGTATCTGTCTCAGTTAATAATCAACAATTATAAAAGTTTTCCGCCACAGGATAATTATGTGAATTTTAATTCACGTAAGACTATAATCATTGGCAAGAATAATTCAGGCAAAAGCAATATACTCTCAGTAATTGAATTTTTACTTGGTAACAAAGACCCTCGTTATGTTGGAATAAATAAATCTGACTATTTCGACAACACAAGACCAATTCGTCTTTCAGCTTTTCTTTATTTTCAGGACGGGGCAGAAATTTACAAACTTGATATAGCCAAGAAATATCAGGGTATTTTGTATAAAGAATTTAAATCAAATTCGCCAGCCTTTATTGAAATTCGATATTCTGATATAGTCGATGGGACTCAAGATACAACAGCTGATGATTCTGAAGATGAAGTTGCAGAAAAAAAGGATTCTAAATTTAAGATTCTGATTAACGGAAAATACCAACTTCACCAAAAAATTAAAGAAGTCCGCTCAGGTCTTTGTAAAATAATTGGCGTAGATTCCTTACGCAATGCAAAGGAAGATTTAAGCGGTTCAAGGTGGACAGTATATGGTCAACTTATGAAATCTGTTTTGGAAGACTCAGGCAGATATAACGAGTTAAAAAATGCACTTAATAGCTTGAATGGTTTGGTTGAAGAAGTATTAGCAAGTCAAAAAAGCGAAATTTTAAAAAATGCCAAAATCATAAGTTTTATAAATGATATTAAATTTCAACTGACAAAAGATAACGAACCATCGGAGCTCTTAAGAAACTTAGAGTTATATGTTAAAGACAAAGATAAATTCATTCATATTGATGAAACTGGAAGTGGCACCCAAAGCGCATTAATTATCGGTATTTTGGAAGTAGCACTAAAGTATAAGTCTTCTAATGCTCGGATATTTTTTATTGATGAGCCAGAATTATTCCTACACCCTTTAGGTATTCGGTATTTGGGTCAGCTATTCAAGGAGTTTATTGCTGACAACCTTTCGCAAATAATCATCACATCACATTCATCGATATTATTGTCAAGTTTTCACCCAAAAGAAATCATAAGATTGGATAAGCCTTCCAATTATACTGAAATAAATCAATTACCTTTTGACTACAAAGACATTGATAACAAACTGGCAAGACAAATAAATAGCGGTCTTTCATCAGAAATGTTTTTTGCCGACAAAGTATTAATTGTAGAAGGTGAAACTGAACAAATCATTTTTCCAAACCTGAGCTTTAAAAACCCTTCTACTCATTTTTACAAAAACAACATTGCAGTAGTTAATGCACAAGGAAAGGAATCTATAATTGGAATAATTAGAACCTTAGAACTGCTAAATATAAAATGGAAGGCAATTGTAGACAATGACTTTCTAGATATGAAAAAGACTTATTCTCCTATCTGTAAGCATTTAGGTTTGAACTCAGACGAAGATAAAGAAACAATTAGGCAGTATTTATTCGATAGGGGTTTTGCTGTGCTTAAAGAAGGAGAAACTGAAAATCTCATCCCAGACAATGATTTGTCTGAAATGACTGGAAAATCCATTGAAGAAGTGGTAAAACTAAAATCTGTTAGACCCAAACTTTCAGACACCTTTACAAATGAATTATTCGGAAAAAGTAAACCTGAAATCGCATACGAAATTGTAGAATACTATGCTACAAAAGAAACATCACCATTTGACTTTTGGGTTGAATGGACAATAAAATAGTCAGTGCACAGGTGTAAGCACATTTGCAATTCGCACAAGCCAATGCACAGACCAAAAATTGCAAAAGAGCTTTCACCTTTCCGACCCAAAGAATGAATTTCAAAATATTTTTCCAACGCTTTTAAAAAAAATAAAACACCCATACGCACAGACCAACACGACAAAGAAAAATGACACGGAAACTCAACAAAGACAATGGTTTACAGACATGGTGGACAAGAACGCCAGCACACAACAGGCGTTTGGCGGCAATGGCGGGTGACGTGGTTAATTGAACATTTTACCTCGCATCAACTTTTGTGGTGTATTGACAGTTTTGTACTCCTAAATCCGCCACTGCGCCAAGCGCCAAAACGTTATGGGCAAGTTTAAAGACACGACATGACGGACTAATCCAAAAAATGTAACGACAAGTTAGATGCTCAACAAGACAACCCTTGCTGTTGGAAAATTGATTTTAAGATTGAAAAAAAAGAGAGTATGGAAAATGCCATTTGGATAAAACGAGGAGATAGGTTAACGGCAATAGAGCCAAAAACTTTACAGTATGTAGAGGGGTATAAGAATGGCTGTACGCTTCATTTCTGCCCCAATGAAAACTGCCATCATGAGAAGGTTATTAAAACTCAAAGTACAATTTCCTTTTTTGAAAAGGCCCTTTTAAATTTAGGATTTGTAAGATGCCATAGAAACTTTTTGATAAATCAAAACTTAGTTAAATACTTTTGCAAAGACAGCTCCTGTATCATTTTAGAAAAAACTTCAATCCCTGTAGCAAAGCGACAAAGAAACACAATTAGAAAAATAATTAAAACAACGACTAGAAATGGCTAATGAAAGTAATCCGTTTTCTGCTATTAAGAATACCGAAGAAATAAATTACATAGAAAAATGCGAAGGGTATACTATTATTACAATGTCAAATGCAGAGCAAATAATTTCCGACTTTTCCTTGGAAAAACTTGAAAAGTTACTGCCTAGTGTTAAATTTATGCGGGTTCATAAAGCATTTATTGTAAAGACTTCTTTAATAACGGAAATTGTTCAAATAGGGAATTTTCATCAAGCCATACTTAAAAATGGGAAAAGGATTCCAATTTCAAAAAGGAAAAAGAGTGTTTTGCTTGGCAAAATAATTACAATCAAATAATTACAAATCTTACAACCAAAATTAAACTATGAAACGATTTTTTGAATCATTACTTAACGAGAGAAGCTATTTGCTTTTTTTATCAATCATTACTATTTACTGGTTGATAAACTATGTTACAAACGAATATGTTTTAACAGATAGCCTTATGTACGACTCTCTTTATGGCCAACTGCCAGAGCAGTATATTGATAGAGCAATAGCCTTTCAACGCAAATGGGCATGGGTGTCCTATGCTCTATTCCCTGTTATTCTTGTCCTTAAGTGGCTATTTGTGAGCGCATTTATTGCAACAGGCACCGTTTTTATGAACTTCAATATACGTTTTAAGCAAATTTTTAAAACAACTATGGCTTGTGAATGGATTTTCATTACAGCTGGAGTTGTAAATTTCATTGTCCTTCTTTTTTCTAATGTTCAAAACTTGGAGGAAATGCAACGTTTCAATGTTATTAGCATACTGTCAATTGGTCATTTTATACAAGGGTTAGTAGGTCTTGAATGGCTTGTTGCACCGCTTCAATCGCTAAATGTCCTTCAACTAATTTTCGTTTTTGCACTAGCGTTAGGTGTAAGTGTTGTATCAAACGAAAAGTTTGGAAAAAGCATTACCCTCGTAGCAAAGAGCTATGGTGCTGCTCTTGTAATATGGATAGTTCTAATTGCTTATATCTCTGTTTCCTATGCGTAAAAAACAAATTCTAAGCCTTGTGGCAATTATTATAGTTGGAGCATCTCTTTTCATGATACATGGTATAGCAAAAAAAGCAACTAGCAAACCTAGTCCAACACCTACTTCCATACATGCGCTTTCCCTCGATAGTTTCGCTGTAGAAATCAGTTTTGTTAAAGCTGACACGTCGCTCGTTATTGTTTTTAACTCTGAGTGTGATATTTGCAGAATTGAGCTGGAGGAACTACTAGTAAATTACGCAAATTTCGAGAGGTACAACATACTGTTGCTTTCCCATCAGAGCACAAACGAGCTGCTTCGCATACAGGCAAATTACAACCTAGTTAACTATGCCAACTTTGAAATGCTAAAAATAGATGAGCTGCGAACAGAGGAGCCATTCCTTAGTGCATCCAACCCATCCCTTTTTGTATTCGACCATAACGGCAGGTTAATATTGCAGAAAAAGGGTTATATAAACCCCGAGCTACTAAAAAAACAACTTCAGAAATAACCATGAAAATTGACAAAAGAATTGCGAAAACATTTATTCTACAAAAAAACCAATCCGATTGCGGGGTAGCCTGTCTAAGCAGCATCATAATGTTCCACGGAGGAGTTCCGAATTTGGAAAAATTGAGAATTGCCAGTGGAACAAGCAGGCAGGGCACAACGCTACTGGGCTTATACCAAGTGGCCAACAGCATAGGGTTTAACGCTGAAGGGATGCAGGCCGACATGGTATTTCTCAAAAAAATTAAACAGCCTGTTATACTGCATGTTGTTGTGAATGGCTCTATGCTGCACTACGTGGTGTGCTACCAGGTGTCGGAAAACCTTTTTCTTATTGGCGACCCTGCCGTTGGCTTAAAGTGGATGGATGAAGCTGAGCTTTTGGACATTTGGAAAAGCGGAAAAATGCTAACGCTAGTGCCTGACGAGAAAAGGTTTAAAAAAGAGAAAACTGTGCGCAACCTGAAATGGGGTTGGTTTAAAAAGTTGTTGAGGGAAGATTTAAGCCTCTTAACAACCATCCTTCTAATGGGAATTGCTGTTGCAGTGCTGGGTCTGGCCACTGCTGTTTTTGCTCAGGTGTTCATCGACAGGCTTATACCATCGGGTAACGCCACTCGCATTTTTACAGCTATTGGTTTGGTTTCAATATTACTGACAGCAAGGTTACTAATTGGCTACTACAGGCAGCAGCTCATGCTCCGACAGGGTGTTGACATCAACGTAAGAATTACGGGTAGCTTCTTTGCCGATTTGCTCATGCTCCCCATGGGCTTCTTCACAAGCCGTAAAATTGGCGACATGGTGGCAAGGCTAAACGACATAGGGCGCATACAGCAAACGGTTTCTTTCTTTTTCGGAGAGCTACTAATTAATGCCCTTGTTGTTGTTGTTTCACTAGCCGCAGTTTTTCTTTACAACATATGGGTTGGTTTAATTCTGCTTTTAGGCGTGCCGCTATTTGTATGGGTAGCATACCGCTACAACAGAACCATTATTAACGGTCAAAGGGATGCCATGATGGCATACTCCCTCAACGAGAGCAACTACATAAGCACCATTGGCAATATCCAGCCCATTAAAAGTTTTAGAAAGGAAACCTTTTTTACAAGGTTGGGATTACTAACCTTTCGTTTTTTTCAGGACAAAGTATATCATATCGGAAGTGTTGGTATAACCGTGCAGCTACTTACGGGTATGATTGGACTGGCTATTACTATCGGAGTAATCATCCTATCTGCCATTCAGTTGCAATCGGGGCAAATGTCAACGGGTGTATTTATGGCTGTTTTTAGTCTAAGCGGAACCATTCTTCCAGCCCTAGCGTCCATTGCCTTTGCCAACGTGCAGCTACAGGGCGCACGAATTGCATTTGAGCGAATGTACGAGTTCTCCAGCATGGACAAGGAGTATTTAATGGCTGATGAGGATGAAAAAGAGCGCATTTATGAATTCAAAGAGCTACGCCTAACGGATGTCTCGTTTAGGTATCCCGGTAGGGGTCTGCTACTCGAAAAGGTAAACTTCACGGTAAGTAAAGGGGAGCTGGTTACCATTTTTGGCGATAACGGCACGGGCAAGAGCACGTTAATGTCTCTTATACAGCGGTTCTACAGCCCAGAATCGGGTAAATTACAGTTTAACGGTAAGGATGCTGAAACCTATTCAATTCAATCTTATAGGGGCCTTATAGGAGTTGTTCCACAAGATGTAACTCTCTCAAACGCAACTTTGCTCGCAAACATAACCCTTTCGGATAGTGAAAAGGAAGCCTTAGAGGCCGTTGAAACATTGAAAAGGTATGGGCTAATGCCATTCTTTGAGAAATTTCCACAGGGCTTTCATACTATGCTTGGCGAGGGTGGTATTCAGATTTCGGGCGGGCAAAAACAGCTGGTAGGGTTGGCTCGTGCGTTAGTTTGTAAACCACAGCTGCTACTACTCGATGAGGTAACCGCACACATGGACAGAACCACAGAAAACTTTGCTTTAGAGCTGCTAACCCAACTCAAAAGCATCATGGGCATACTTAACATCACGCACAGTATTAGAAACGCCTCAATATCCGACAGGATTATTGTGCTGTCAGTTAGTGGTCAGATTGAGGTAGTAGGAAACCACAATGAACTGTTGAATAGCCAAAATTCATATAGTGCTGCATGGCAGTCTTTTACAAAAATGTAATGAAAAAAACTTCCCGCTCGGACGCTATTTTTGACCGTTCACGGAATTTGTGGTTATTATTCTTGGTTGTATAAAATTCTTTAAATAATTTTGTAAGTGTAAGTTAACTTTATTATTAACCTTAAAAAATTTAGTAAAATGGAAACAAGAAAATTATCTTTGCAAGAAATGGAAATGACTGAAGGTGGTAGTGCGTCTGAATTCATTTGTAATATGACCACTGGTGGTATTGGAGCGATATGGGGTGCTTGGGCGGGTGGTATTGCTACAGCATTTGCAGCAACAGCCGTAGCATCTGGTGGTATAACAGTTGTTGTAAGTTTAGTTGTTGGTGCAGCCCTATCTACTGCAATTTGTTAATTTTATTCATTTTCTCAGCAATGGTTTAAAAAAAACATGGCTGTATTATAACCAACTATCATGGAAGCAAAAGAACGTAAATCATTGTTATTATTTTTTTTAATAAATACATTGATTGCTATTGGTAGCATCATTTATTTATTTATAATGGAACCTAAAGGTTTTTTACGTCATATTATTCCAGGATATTTTTTTGGTGTTATAAGTGCATATTTCACAGTATTTGTATTAAGACCAAAAATTAAAACTGGTTCATTTAAGTTGAAATATTTTAATTTTATTATGCTTGGTATTTCTATAGTTTTAATGCTTGTATTTTTAATTTATAAGTATTTCTAAGTGCAATGTTTTATTGGTACAATTAATAATTAGTGATTTTTATTTAGTTTTAAAACAAGTAAAGAAAAATCAAGCAAAGAAAATTTTAATTTTTTTCTGATTCGGCTATTTAAATGCCACAGTGGCTCATCTTTCAAAAAGTTGAGCCTTTATTTATTGAATTTAAATACAGTTAAAAAAGCTCAATCAAAAGCATAAACAATTATTAGTCCGTTAAGATGCTTTAGAAATATTATTAACACACAAAGTAAATGTTTGAGTCTGTTTGTAACTTTATTTATTTCAAAACCTGCCCATAACAAGGGGTTAATAAAATGCAGGTAACCTGCGGATTAGGAAACGTTATCGCTTTTTCGTAGCTTCGTAGCGTGGGACAATGAACCGTTTCATACTCCTGCACTTTACCAACCCCCAGCCGTTAGCCCTAACTAGTTGACCCTTATTAATATAATGACAGTTTGACTACTAATAATATAGCAAGTGGTTTTCGGAAAAATATTTGCAAGATCTAGTGAATTAGGCCTATAAACCTTGCATTATTTTTAACCCCTATCCGCTATGAGAATTATGAAGGCATAAACAATTGCCAGCTCATTAGTTCAGCTGAACTCCAAAGTCCCCTGAACTATTCTCTCCTTTTCATTTGCAGGAAGAGTTTTAGAATACTGCTATTGCCGTTTTTAATCATAGGTAGATTTTTTGCATTTGCAATGAAAATCTATGTATTAGGATTTTTCGCTAGCTCTCAACATGACAATACACTCACGAACAACCGTCAACCATCAACCATCAACTATCAACCATCAACTTAATAAAAAAGGCCACCCTAAACAGG
>Ga0209409_1002205_pt1 | contig 14876 bp, 9 predicted proteins | sample AD_JPNMR1_MetaG_FD_184424 | JGI IMG/M metagenome (GOLD analysis project Ga0209409, IMG submission 184424) | Active sludge microbial communities of municipal wastewater-treating anaerobic digesters from Japan - AD_JPNMR1_MetaG (SPAdes) (version 2) | ecosystem: Engineered > Bioreactor > Anaerobic >...
AACCCCTGAGCCTGGGGGGTTGTTTTTTTTAGATATAATGTCTTATTTAAAGGTGTTATCTAAAATGAACATCATCGGGATAGATGTGGTGGAGCTTTCCCCTGATTACGATACGACATTTGTCTCATCCATCTGTGCGGCAAAGGTAATTAGAGAGATGATAATGATTTTAAGCCCCAATCCTTTTTAACGGAGGAGAATCATGGGAAGAGAAAAAGATAACGGAAAAATCTTGATCATAGGGGCAGGTGGCGTTGCCACAGTAGCTGCCCATAAATGTGCCCAATTGCCCCATGTTTTTAAGGATATAATGGTGGCGAGCAGAACCATTTCAAAGTGTGAGGCCATAAAGAATGACATAAAAAAGCGATACGGAAGGGATATAAAAATAGCCCAAATAAATGCTGATAATGTCCCGGAACTTATAAGGCTCATCGAGGACTTTAAGCCTTTTGTTGTGCTTCACCTGGCTTTGCCGTATCAGGATTTGCATATTATGGAGGCATGCGTTGCTGCAGGCGTCCATTATATTGATACGGCAAACTATGAAAGCCCGGACAACCCACATTTTGATTACGCCCAGCAACTTGCCTTTCATGATAAGTTTAAAGAAAAGGGGATAATGGCATTACTGGGTTCTGGTTTTGACCCTGGTGTAACAAATGTCTTTGCCGCCTATGGGCAAAAGCATCTCTTTGACGAAATACACTATCTTGATATCCTTGACTGCAATGCCGGAAATCACGGGCAGCCCTTTGCCACAAACTTTAACCCTGAAATAAACATAAGGGAAGTTACCCAGAAGGGCAAATACTGGGAAAACGGAAAATGGGTATATACCGAGCCCCATGAGATACATAAACCTCTTACGTATCCCAATATAGGACCAAGGGAATCATACCTTATTTATCATGAAGAACTCGAATCCCTTGTTAAGAACTTTCCCACGCTGAAACGTGCGAGATTCTGGATGACTTTCAGTCAGGAATATCTTACCCATCTGCGTGTTATACAGAATATTGGCATGGCTGGAATTGAGCCTGTATGGTTTGAAGGACGCGAAATTATTCCAATCAGATTTCTCAAAGCCGTACTGCCTGACCCTGGTGACCTTGGAAAGGATTACAAAGGCGAGACCTCTATAGGATGCCGTATAAGGGGAATTAAAGACGGAAAAGAGAAGACGTATTATATATATAACAATTGCAGCCACGAAGCAGCCTTCTCCGAAACCGGGACACAGGCTGTAAGCTACACAACCGGCGTACCTGCAACCATTGGGGCTATGATGTACCTGAAAGGCATCTGGAAAAAACCCGGCGTATATAATGTTGAAGAATTTGACCCCGACCCGTTTATGGAACAACTCAATAAACTTGGTCTTCCATGGGTAGAGCTGCACGATGTTGACCTCGAACTTTAAACCTCGAACTTTGAACCTCAAACCTTGAACCTCGAACCCCGTGGCATCAATTGACTACTCAAAAATACCATCTCCCTGCTATGTGATTGACGAGGAAAGATTCAGAAAAAATCTTTCACTCATAAGATATGTGGCAGAAGAATCAGGTGCTGAAATAATTCTTGCATTCAAGGGATTTTCTATGTGGGGTGTGTTTAATATCCTCCGCGAATATATATCAGGTGCCGCGGCAAGCTCATTAAACGAAGCCAGACTCTGCTTCGAGGAGATCGGTACACGGGCACATACTTACTCCCCTGTATTTAAAGAAAAGGAATTTCCTGAAATTCTTAGATACAGCTCCCATATTACTTTCAATTCACTTCAACAATACAGGAAATACATACATCAGGTTAAAAAGTCACCTGTGAAAGTGTCTCCGGGAATAAGAATAAATCCGGAATTTTCTGAAATTAGCGTTGGTTTGTATAACCCATGTTCACCTGGCTCGAGACTTGGCGTCACGGCTGAAGCCCTATCAACAGGCCTCCCTGAAGACATTGAAGGTTTTCATTTCCATGTGCTTTTCGAAAGCGATTCATATGCTCTCGAGAAGGTAATAAAGGTGGTGGAAAAGAAGTTCAGTAAATACTTTCCTTATATTAAATGGATTAATATGGGCGGAGGCCATCTTATTACAAGAGAGGGCTATGATGTTGAACATCTTATAGGATTGCTTAAAAAATTCAGGGATAAATGGGGACTGAAGGTTATACTCGAGCCCGGGAGTGCTTTTGCCTGGGAAACTGGAGAGCTTGTTGCAACGGTTGAGGATGTAGTTGAGAATAGCGGGATAAAAACTGCAATGCTCGATGTCTCATTTACAGCCCATATGCCCGATTGCCTTGAGATGCCTTATAAGCCAAAGATTCTGGGAGCAAAAGAACCCCCAGAAGGAAAATTTATTTACAGAATGGGCGGAAACTCATGTCTTTCAGGCGATTTTATGGGCGATTGGGGATTCGACTATGAACTGAAACCGGGCGACAGAATAGTCTTCTGGGATATGATTCATTATACCATGGTCAAAACGACCACATTCAATGGCGTCCAGCACCCATCTATAGGCATCTGGACAAAACAGGGAAAATTTAAACTTATTCGTAGTTTTTCATATCTTGACTACAAATCACGACTCTCCTGATTTTTTACTAAAAGCTTTCTAAAAATTTTCTGTAATTCTTTTCATTTTTTTTCTAAGATAGTTGTTTTCGATTATTATTTATTTTAACTTGCATAATAAGTTAATTCTCAATATTTTTTAACAACAGGCTTCTTGTCCCAAGGTTATCTGTTTCGCTGATCCCCTGAGCCATCCAGCCGCTAAAATAGATTGTTATGAAAACAAGATTTCTTTTCTCATTCATTCTAACCCTGAGCTCTGCGCTCTGCGCCCTGAGCCAAACCCCGCAGGGGTTTAATTACCAGGCCATTGCCCGCGACGGGGCAACAGGTAATCCAATAATCAACCAGTCACTCCCTGTACGACTGACGATACAATCCGATTCCCTTTCAGGGATAATATGGCAGGAAGTGCATGCATCAGTAACGACCAATTCATTTGGGCTATTTAATGTTATAGTTGGCAAAGGTACACGTCAGGCATCATCGACAGTTCCGAAATTTTCGGATATCGACTGGAAGGTAACGCCCAGGTTTATTATGACAGAAGTATATTACGATGGTGAGTGGAAATTAATGGGCTCGTCACGACTGTGGTCTGTGCCTTATTCAATGACAGCTGCAGAGCTCACGGGTTCTGTTAAGAAATTAACAGTAGCAGGTGAAACATCAAATATGGAGGAGGCATTATTTGAAGTAAAGAACAAAGAAGGTAAAACAGTTTTTGCTGTTTATAACGAAGGAGTTAGAGTTTATGTTGATGATGGAATTTCAGGAAAGGGTGTTAAAGGAGGATTTGCAATCGGCAGTTTCGATTCATCGAAAGGAATCTATCAGGATTACTTTATCGTAACACCCGACAGTATAAGAGCATACATTAATACCGATACATTAAAAGGAGTTAAGGGAGGGTTTGCAATAGGCGGATTTGACCCTTCCAAAGCTGTAAGGGAAGAATTTCTGAGAGTTACACGTGATAGCACCCGTGTTTATCTGAATAATACCGGCACAAAAGGAAGAAAAGGCGGATTTGCTATCGGAAGCTTCGACGATTCAAAAGGCGGACTTATTGACTATATGCTTGTGAGCCGCGACAGTATCAGGCTCTATATTAAAGAGGAACAGAAAGGAGTAAAAGGCGGATTTGCAATTGGAAGTTTCGACGATAGCAAAGCAGGCAAGATCCAGTACCTTAGTGTCAGTACAAACAGAACAAATGTACAGGTTAAAGATACTATCCTCGGCTTTTCTGTAACAAATGTACAGAGCACAGGTGCGGCAGATTTTATGAGGATAGACAAGCTTAATGCATTTATAGGTCATGAAACCGGTGTGAAAGTAACCCCAAGCAGCCTTGGAAGCCAGGGTAAATACAATGTTTTCCTCGGATACCAGAGCGGAAACAGTAATACTGAAGGCTACAGAAATGTTTTCATGGGTTACAGGTCAGGTATGAAGAATACCATCGCCGAAGACAATGTTTTTATTGGAACTGAAACCGGCATAAATAACCAGACAGGAAATGCAAATACTTTTATTGGATACAGGGCAGGATTTTCAACGACCACTTCTGAAAATACTTTTGTTGGCCATGGTACCGGCTATTACAACGAATCAGGCAAATACAACACTTTTCTTGGCAAAGGGGCAGGTTCATTCCATGAATCTGGCGATTATAATGTTTTTTTGGGCTGGGGAGCAGGCAACAACAATGGATATGGTAGCAAGAATGTGTTTATAGGAGCTGGAGCCGGTAATAATAATTCAGGAAGCAGCAATATAATTATAGGTTTTAGCGCCGATGTTTCTGGCAGTAACAATCTGTGGATAAATAATGGATTCAGCACAACTCCTTTGATTTCAGGTAACTTTTCTACACGAAAAGTAATAATTAACGGTAAGGCAGGTGATTTCACCGATCCAGGCTATGAGTTTTATGTTGTTGGAGATGCCGGCGGTTCAACTCCTTGGAGTAGTCTGAGCGACGAACGCCTCAAAACCAACATTATTGCAATAAATGACGCATTGAATAAAGTTACCAGGATTCGCGGAGTAAGTTTTGACTGGATACCGGAAGCCGGAATGGATGAGAAACACAGCGTTGGAATAATTGCACAGGAGCTTCAGCAGGTTATGCCAGAAGCAGTAAAATCCAGCGGAAAATACCTTTCAGTACAGTATGGTCTGGTTTCAGCCCTTCTGGTTGAAGCAATAAAAGAACAACAAAAAATTATTGATGACCAGAAAAAGCAAATCTCAGAACTGAACAAGAAACTTGGCGAACTGCAAATAACTGTTGAAGAAATGAAAAATGTTGTAAATGTTATTAAATCAAATAATTATTAATTAAAGAAATCATGACTATTTCAACTCGTCCACTTGATAAGTACGCTTTCCTGTTTGCAGGAGAGAACAACGACCAGTACAGGGCTGATCTGAGGAAAGTCCTTGAAACACTTATTTACTGGTATGGATATATCCCTGAAAAGGTATTTGTAAGAGTACCTTTTCCTGTCACATCTCTAACCGATAGTGTATTCACCATCGCTGGACTCAACCTTGAGGAAATCACAGGTGTTGATGTAAATGGACTTCAATCATCACTTGAAGCAGAGATTCATAGTTTTATTGATGAGGCGAAAGTGCTTGATGCAGATATTACTCCCGGCGAACTTAATACAGCATTTTTCTATTTCACAGGACCGGGGCGGATTAATCCGGTAAATTCAAAGTTTGAATTGCAGATTGGTACAATTGATACAACCCCTGTATATATTAACCCATTATGGTTAAAAAACTCCATTTATGATTATGATGAACAGGCTTTGAGAGACAGTTCATTTATCCATATTTTTATGCAGCAATCGTATGGCTTTGGCTTCTGGGATGTATTCGACCAGCTTACAGATTCTGATCTTCGTATGACATTCACTGCTGCATGCAATTCCGGAGCAGCTAATCCTTCGCTTTCAGCAGGTAGCCCATTTACAGATTACTGGACCAGAGCACTTCAGTTTGAACAGAGGGACAGTACTGGTAACGGAGATATGATATATGCCGATCAGGAAGACACAGCAGGGCTTGAACCAACGACAAACCACCTTATTTCGTTATATAAAGCTTATCTTTTTGCTAAATCTTTTACTGCATCAATTACAGCTCCTCAGTATAAATTGAAAATGCCTGCCGGCGATCCCGCCGACCAGTACCTTGGGTTGCCTTCCTTATGGATACGCGACGGGGACGAACCAATTCCACCTGAAACGCCCGATTACTGGTGGGAAAGTAAGGATATTTTTCTGACACATCCGGAGGCAACTGACCCTGATGCAAGAGATGACATCTACCATGCAGATAAACAGAATATTATTCATGTTGTTATCCGCAATAATGGCACCCACCCGGTTCGTGAGTTCTGGTCGGGAACACTTGTATTTCTTTCAGGAGGAGGTGGAACTGGAGATAGTGTTGTCAACATACATGATATAATTTTAAAACCCGGTGAAGCGTATGAACATGTATATCCGTACAATTTTACAGGTACCCAAATTCACAGGTGTGTAAGATCAAGGGCCAGTATTGAAAAAATTACCCTTGAACAGCTTGACCAGGATGGAATAGATGATATCCAGTGGCTTATTGCCGACCGAAGCTGTGAGGCCCAAAGAAATCTTGACCAGCAGTCTGATACAGGAAAAGGAGGTACGGGGACAGGTAATACAGTGCCTGAACCGGGAGAGGGGAAGGCTAACGAGGCAAAACCAGAAGAAGAAGCAAAACCCCCGGTTGATGAGAGCGGAAACGAAGTCCAGCCGGAAGGGACAACAGAATCAAAATCTACCAGTAATCTTAGAAATTTCAGGGAACATACTATAATAATACGAAATGTTTTCAGAAGAAAAAGAAAGTTCATTATTGCCCCGCCAGATGAGTTTGAGAAACTTTTCAGATATTGCAGGATAGAAATTTGTGAAAAAAACAATAAAGATGGCCGTTACAGAATTCTGAAGCCTGATGGTAAAAAAGGTTGTGTACTAGAATTTGATCTTAAGGCTGGTGAGACAAAAGAGCTTATTATATATACCTCTCTGAAACCAACAAAGCTGTTTAACCATGCTTTAAAACTGCCTTTTGAAATTTATGTCGAAACGGCATCGGTGAGAAAAAGGATTGAAAAAATCTTGAAAAGAACCGTTGATGAAAAAGAAATTCCTGATTTTATGTCTTTCTCAGGTTTTACAGTGGAACTCTGCAGAGCTAAAGGAGCAACATTGCATGGTACAGTGTTCAATGCTAAAAGAAAACCTTTACCGGGTGCATTTGTTTATATCTGGTCAGGTGACAGGAACCAGTCGGCAATTGTCAGGACAAACAAATTTGGCACATATTGCGTAAAAGATATCAACCCTGATAATTATATTATTCAAGCGAGGACAGAAGACTTTGTATCAAAGGAGAAAATTATTCATCTCGGGGATGGTACAGGCACAAGAGTCGATTTCTTTGTTACTGCTGAAAAGGAATCCATAAAGAGAGTCAGAAGGAAACATTAAAAACCAATTACCTGAATTGTTTTTTTGCATCAACTGATTTTGTAATTACTATATCAGGATTGCTTTCAGATTTTATTGTAAGGTTTATTCGCGATTTTGTGAGAGTATTTAATAAACAGTGTCAAGTTATAAAAAAGAAATAAAATGTATAACTTGACGGCACATGGAAATAAAAGGAGGCATACCTGAAGTCAAGGATTCACCCCCAGACCCCTGAGAGGGGGCTAGCTAGCAATTAATTTCTGAACTACCAGCTCTGTAGGAGCGAACTGTTTGTAGCAAAACATTGCAAACAATCAATAGCGCCGGGCCGGGAGGCTTATTTAAGAACGAAACCTTCATTCCCGGCGCAATTGGTCACATAAACCCTGAAACCCTTAAACCCTGAAACCCTGAAACCCTTAAACCCGTAAACCCTTAAACCCTAAAACCCTGAAACCCTAAAACCCTGAAACCCGTAAACCCTGAAACCTGAACCTCTTTTTTTCATTCATCTATTAAATTCTTCTGTTCATTTACATTAATTGGCTGTTCGTCAAATAAATTTGCTTTGAATAGTTATATTTCGTAAATTACGTATTCAGTAAAATTCAACTTATTGTAAAACCACAGGCTTCCTGGCCCGGATTTACAATCTTTTTGAATTTCCCCGTCATCCAGCCTGTAAAAAATAATAATCATGAAGACAAGGTTTATTTTCTCAGTCATTCTTGCCCTGTGCCCTGCGCTCTGTGCTCTGAGCCAAACCCCGCAGGGGTTTAACTACCAGGCCATTGCCCGCGACGCTTCGGGTGATGCAATAGTGAACCAATCACTGCCTGTCCGATTGACGATACAATCTGACTCCCTTTCAGGGATAATATGGCAGGAAGTGCATGCACCAGTAACCACTAATTCATTTGGGTTGTTTAATGTTATAGTTGGCAAAGGTACCCGTCAGGCATCATCGACAGTTCCGAAATTTTCGGATATCGACTGGAAGGTAACGCCCAGGTATATTATGACAGAAGTATATTACGATGGTGAGTGGAAATTAATGGGCTCGTCACGACTGTGGTCTGTGCCTTATTCAATGACAGCTGCAGAGCTCACGGGTTCTGTTAAGAAGTTAACAGTGGCAGGGGAAACCAGTAATATGGAAGAGCCCTTGTTTGAGGTGAAGAATAAATACGGAAGGACAGTCTTTGCAGTATATAATGAAGGAGTTCGTGCATATGTCAGTGACGGAGATGCAAAGGGAGTTAAAGGAGGTTTTGCCATTGGAAGTTTTGACTCATCGAAAGGGGAGAGAGATCTTTTTATAGTAACCACCGACAGTATAAGAGCCTATATTTATGATAATCCTTTAAACAAAGGGATTAAAGGTGGTTTTGCTATTGGCGGGTTTGACGACTCGAAAAAGCTGACTAATGATTATTTGCTTGTGAGCCCCGATAGCGTGAGGATATATCTCGATAATAATTCAGGAAAGGGAATTAAAGGTGGATTTGCCATTGGCAGTTTTGATGAATCGAAAGCTGCAGGTGAAGAATATCTTAGAGTTACACCTGACAGCACGAGAGTTTATGTAAAAGAAGCTTCAAAAGGGGTTAAGGGAGGATTTGCCATAGGAAGTTTTGATGAATCGAAAAACATTCCATATCCTTTTACATCTCTTACACCAGAGAACTATTTCATTGGTCATGAATCTGGTAGAAGTTTATCAGGCGGGATTTACAACTCAATAATGGGTTACCAGAGCGGGAAGAATATTACATCGGGTGGCAGCAATGCTTTTTTAGGTTACCAGAGCGGATTCAACAATACTACCGGAACCGGCAACCTGTTCCTTGGCTATCAGACTGGTTATTCCAACACCTCAGGCCATTACAATACATTTGTTGGTTATAAAAGCGGATTTTCCAATACTTCTGGATTACATAACACATTTCTGGGATCTTTTACGGGATATAAAAATGTTGAAGGATACAGTAATACTTTTGTCGGGGACTCGGTTGGGTATGAAAATCTGGCTTATGAAAATACATTTATAGGAGACAGGGCCGGTAAAAACAACAATTACGGTAAAAAGAATGTCTTTATTGGTACAATGGCCGGGTATAAAAGCACCATAGGCGATTCATGTGTATTTATAGGGACAATGAGTGGATACTCAAATCAAGGTGGTGGGGCAAATGTTTTTATTGGAAACAAATGTGGTTACTCTAATACAATTGGTAATAATAATGTTTTTATTGGCAATTATGCTGGATATTCAAATTGGAGAGGCGAAGCCAATGTATTCATCGGTAATAAGGCAGGATGCTACAATGACGAAGGTTATTGGAATGTTTTTATAGGCCATCATACCGGCTTATTCAATACTCACGGGACAGGGAATGTGTTTTTAGGCTACATGGCAGGAGAATCAAATACAACCGGAAGCTCAAATGTTTATGTGGGTTACGAGGCAGGAAATAAAGGTATTACTGCGCTTAACAATGTGTTTCTCGGTTATCAGGCTGGGTTTTCAAATCAAACAGGTAGTTATAATATTTTTATAGGATCATGGGCGGGAACTTCAAGCATTAATGCAATAGGTAATATAATGATTGGAGGAAGGTCGGGAGAACTTAATGAAACAGGAGGACAAAATATTTTTATAGGTAGTTATTCGGGAAATCAAAACAAATCAGGTAGTAACAATGTATTTGTAGGTATGTTTGCAGGCAGAATGAATTCAACAGGAGGACAAAATACTGTTATGGGAAGTCAGGCTGGCGAAAATATTACCGAAGGATGGGGCAATGCCTTTTTTGGAGCACATTCCGGGGTGAGCAGCACTGCAGGTAATTACAATTCATTTTTTGGATATTTAGCTGGAGGCAGAAATTATGGAGGAAGTAACAATGTATATTTAGGTCCAATGGCCGGTTGTTATGTAAAGAATGGCAATAAGAATGTCTTTATAGGAAACTATGCTGGGGCTGATGAAGCCGAGGGCACATCTGAAAAACTGATAATTGAAAATTCCAATGCTGGAAGCACAGAGGCATTGATATATGGTGAATTTGATAAAGATCTTCTCAGGCTGAATGCGAAAGTTACAGTACGGGATCTTCTTAGTTTAACACCCAGAACACAACCTTCAAGTGCTCAGGCAGGGGATATATATTTTGATTCAACAACCAAAAAACTGAGAGTTTTCGACGGTACCGTGTGGCAGGATTGCTGGTAAATCAAAACGTAACAGGAAATCGATAGCGCCGGGACGGAAAGCTTATTTAGAAATGTAACCTTCGTTCCCGGCGCAATTGGTAACGTAAACCCTTTTAAAGGTACATGGTCTGATCCGAAAAAACAGATAAAATTTTTTTCTGTTATTCCGGCCGAAAGTGTAAAGGGCTGCGATAAATTTGTTTTAAATTTTTAAAAATATTTTCAATCCTAATTTATTTCGTATAAATTTTTTAATTTTAAATACCCCTTCCGGGAGATGGGTTGTCAGGCACATGTAATCTGGGTTTTAGGGTTATTAGATGCAGGTATTTCGGTTGTGACTGACGGGGCGGGAGCATGCCCGGGAGGGAAGGAGAAGGTTAAAAGGCAAAAGGAGAAAGTTAAAAGGTAAAAGGAGAAAGTTAAAAGGCAAAAGGAGAAATAAAAATTTGTTTCTATCTCGCTGCATATATGAAAAGAAAAGTTACTCTAAAGAGGTTATATCACCGTGAACGGTGGAGGATAGCCATTTTTTTCAGCTATGATGAAAAGCTGAAGGAAGTTGTAAAGTCCATACCTGGTGTTTCGTACAGCGTCACCAACAGGTGTTTTTATGTGGATGATTCCGAAGAGAATCTGAAGCTTATCCTGAAAACCCTTAAAGACTACTCCGAAACTGATATTTCTGAGCTTGCAGACAAACCAGGTGAACAAAAGAGGCCGACTGCCTGGCAACAGGAGAAGCAGCCTTTCACAAAAGTTATCCGGAGAGTTGAAAGCCAACCTTTGAAGGACCAGGTCAGAAAAGATTTTCCGGCAGACAGGGATACTGTTGCAGGAGATCACGCCCGGGAAGTGAGCCGGGTTGACCGGCCCGTATCCGGTGGCATGGATGCTATAAAGAAAATTCCACAGGCGCCCAGGGCTAACGAAACCAGGTATAGTCCCGTGGAGTTCAGGATAAATGAACGTGAGGGTTATCTTGTGGTGAAGTTCACAGGCAGGTACAGCAAGGACTGGATTGGCGAGATGCAAAGCTACGGCAGGTGCAGGTATGATGCCAGAAGCAAGGAGTGGCTGTTGCCATGGTCGAAGAATCTGGTTGACTCTCTGGCTGATTATTTTTCCTCGCTGGGTGTAAGGGTGAATGTTGTGAAGCAGCAGGTCAATGCGGTACTTCAGGAAGAGAGGAAAGAGTCGGCCGACAGGATAAGGCTAAGAGATCTTGGGGATGAAGCCAGGGAGGGTCTTAAGATTATAAGTCGTTACCTTGATGAAAACAGGTACAGCATCAGGACGAAGGAGTCATACATGGCGCTTCTTGAATTTTACTTCAGGTATTTCAGTCCGAAAGCGCCGGGTGAAATAAGCAAGCAGGAGATATCGGAATTTATAACTGATCATATCATAAGGCTGGGTTATTCGCCGTCGTATCAGAACCAGATGATTTCGGCCATAAAGATGTATTACAAGGTGGCCGGCATGGGAAAAGTAAATCCGGAGCTGCTTGAGCGGCCGAGGAGGATGAGGGCTTTACCGAAGGTATTGTCGAGGGAGGAAGTGAGTTCCATACTGAATTCGGCCCGAAACATAAAGCACAAATTGCTGTTATGGATGATTTACTCGTGCGGTTTACGGCGGTCGGAGGTAACCAATATTCGTCTGAGGGATCTTGACCGGGAGAGAAGTATACTTCACATCAGGCAGGGTAAGGGGAATGTTGACAGGATAGTTCCTTTGTCGCCGATGGTATGGGAAAGGATAGATGAGTACAGAGAGAGTTACTGTCCGGTTGAGTATTTGTTTGAAGGTCAGACCGGAGGGCGTTATTCAACTGAAAGTGTATACAGGGTATTTAAGGATGCAATGCATCGTGCGGGTATAATCAAGGATGTTGGGGTTCATTGTCTCAGGCACAGCTATGCAACACATTTGCATGAGAAAGGGTTAGATATAAGGTACATACAGGAATTGCTTGGTCATAAGAGTACGCGGACTACAGAGATATACACACATGTAAGCCGGCGCAATCTGATGCAGGTACGTAGTCCGATAGAGGATTTGGATTTAAAATAGAATGCAAAAGAAAAAAGGAAATGGTAAAAAACATAACGCTATCTCCCCCAATTTGCAAAAATTATGTAATTTTAATAACGCTAAAAACAAGTTACCAACAATAGTAAAAAAAGACAGAGAAAATGGCAGAGATACCAAAATATTTAGATGACTTCATTTTTGAAGAATTAGGCGGATTTTACCAACCAGGACAAAATGTCGATGTCAATCTAAGGAATGACGAGACAGCCAATAAAAGATATATTGGGACTTATTTTCCTAGAAGTTTAATTGAATGTTACTTCATTTTTCAAGACTTATACGCTCATGATAAGATTAAAGAAGCAATTGATAATAAAACTGAATTAAAAATCCTTGACATAGGAACTGGCACAGGTGGTAATATTATTGGATTAATGCACTTTTTAAAAAATATTAAATTCAATAAACCTGTTGAATTCTTGACAATTGAAGGGAATACAAATGCCATTGATTTTCAAATTAAATTTTTTAAAAAATTCAATCAACAATTTCAAACAAATTTCAGACTTAAATACGCCAATATCACATTTCAGACAAATACCTTAAATTCGCAACTAACTGAATTGCTTAATAAAATGAATTCTAAGTATGATTTTATTACCTCTTTCAAGTTCATAAGTGAATTTTATAATTCTGATTATCTGAATGCTTCAGGATTATTTAAGAGTTTTTCACAAACTCTTTCAAATTATCTTAATGATAAAGGAATATTTTTACTTCTTGACTTGGTAAGTGGCGATTATGAACATCGCAACACAAGACCATTTACTACGCAAATTATGAGTGACGAGCTTAACTCATTTATAAAAAATACAACTTCACAATTAGCTTATATCCTGCCAATTTGCTGTGGCTTTTGGTCTGACTTTTGCAGAACTCAACAATGTTATATTGAAAGACAGTTTGAAATAAAGCATTCTCGTCGACAAAAAGATATAAGCAAAGTAACATATCGTGTTATGGTTAAGAAGCCTTTTGCACGAGAAATTCTTTCAAATGTTCAAGCAAAAGAACAATATCAAATGAGTTACAACACGTGGCATCCCCGATATTGTAAAAATACTATGGTAATTGAGAAAACTAACGAAACAGAATTACCGAACGCTTTTAAACTTATTTAATATGGCAAATCCTTGGAAAGAACTAGAAATAAAAACGGATGATGGAAAAACCGTCAAAGCTATTGCACCAATAATTATTTCAGCAAGTCGTTCAACTGATATTCCTGCATTTTTTTCGAAATGGTTTTTTAATAGACTTGAAAAGGGGTATGTTAAGTGGATTAATCCGTTTAATAGATTAACACCTCAATACATATCATTTGTAAATACTCGAATTGTAATTTTTTGGACTAAAAATCCAAAACCGATTATACCATATCTTGAAAAACTAGATGAAAAAGGAATTAATTATTATTTCCAATATACAATTAATGACTACGATTCAGAACATTTTGAACCTAATGTACCGCCAATACCTGAAAGAATAGAAACGATAAAAGAATTAGCAGAAAAAATTGGCAAAGAAAAAATTATTTGGCGTTTTGACCCTTTAATACTTAATGAAAAACTAACTGTTAGAGAACTGCTTAAAAAAGTTTGGCATTTAGGAAACAAATTATTGCCATATACTGAAAAATTAGTCTATAGCTATGTCGATATAGCAGAATATAAGAAAGTTCAAAATAACCTTATCAAAGACAATCCAAACTCTTTCAATAAAAATAATGTTCTTGCTTCTGAATTTACAAAAGAGCAGAAAATTGAGTTTGCTGTTGGTATGCAAAAAATATTAGCAGAATGGAAAAAAATAAATCCAAACTTTAAAGTTGCCACCTGTGCTGAAGATATAGATTTAAGGAATTACGAAATAGAGCATAATAAATGCATTGACGATGAACTAATGATTAAGCTTTTCAAGTCTGACAAAAAATTAATGGCTTTTATTGGCTTTGATGAAAATCAAAAAACACTATTTGACACCAGACCAAACCTTAAAGACAAAGGACAAAGAAAGGCTTGTGGTTGCATAATTAGTAAAGACATTGGTTCCTATAACACTTGTAACCATCTTTGTACATATTGCTATGCAAACACATCAAGAAAAGTTGTTACATCAAATCAAAATGTAATTCAGGAAAACTCTGAAAGTATTTTGGACTGCTCTTCAAATGAATAAAGAAATGAAAGAACTACTGTTGGTAACATCGTGTATAAAAAATTGGGGTTTAAGTGATTAAATCAAACGTTCTACCCCTCATGGGCGTTCATGTCAGTGGATAGGAACGAAGCCCGCACTCCCCAACGTTTTATACACGCAACCGTTATGCACCATTTAACACGCATCTAATGAGACGATTACTATTGATTGTATTTCTTTTATTTAGTCTTTGCAATTGCTATTCGCAACTACTTGATAATTCTTCATTCCGTATATACCGAGCG
>Ga0209409_1002209_pt1 | contig 14864 bp, 12 predicted proteins | sample AD_JPNMR1_MetaG_FD_184424 | JGI IMG/M metagenome (GOLD analysis project Ga0209409, IMG submission 184424) | Active sludge microbial communities of municipal wastewater-treating anaerobic digesters from Japan - AD_JPNMR1_MetaG (SPAdes) (version 2) | ecosystem: Engineered > Bioreactor > Anaerobic...
TTGTTCTAAAACAGTTGTGTCTGTTGAATAACCGGTTTTTGTTTTTCTTTTTGGTGGAAGTCCAAGTTTATCAAACAAAATTGTTGCAACCTGAGACGGAGAATTGATATTGAACACTTCGCCTGCAATGTGATAAATTTTTTCCTGTAATGCAGCCATCTCACTTTCATATTCTTTTTTCAAAACATCAAGATATTCTGTATCAACAAGCACTCCATTCATTTCCATAAAGGCAAGGACTTCAATCAGGGGCATCTCGATGGAATGGATAAGAAAATCCATCTGGTGTTGTTTGAAAAGTTCAAGATACGCGTTGTAAATTTGAAAAATATCTGTTCCAGAAAGTGATTTGCCAAGAATAAAGGATGCAATGTGAAAATCAAAATATGGAGGCGAAAGATGAAAGTTTTTTGACATAAGAAGTTTGATTTTTTCCTTAATGTTTGTGCCAAGTTTTACAAGGTGTTCGTCTGTTAGTTCAGCAGCAAATTGAAAAGGGTTGGCAAGTATCTCATTGAAATTAAAAATTCTGTCTCCTATGGCAAATGCATCCTGCGGGATACTGGAATTAACATTGAGCCCAAAAATTTCTTCTAACTGAGGTTCAAATTTTCTAAACTCAAGTGATTGAAAAATTTGCCTGATTTTTTCAGCATCAACACTTTTCCTTTTTATGTCTTCAATATTCATTTCAAGACCAGTGTCACAGGAAAGTTGAACAAGTCGCTTACTTAAAAAAACGTTTTCCTTTCCATCAATGAGCAACTGTTTTCTTTTCCCCTGAACACTTTCAACATTTTCATAAAGATTTTCTATTGTTCCAAACTCTTTAATTAAATCAGATGCAGTTTTTTCACCTATTCCCGGCACACCAGGAACACAATCAGAAGCATCACCGCAAAGCGCCAGATAATCCACGATATTTCTGGGATGGAAGGAATATTTTTCCATGAAATGTTCTACATCCATCAATTCCCAGCTGGCTGGATTTAGAACATTGATTTTTTCTGATAACAATTGAAGGATATCTTTATCTCCTGAAACGATAATCACACGATGCCCTGCGCCACTGAATTTTAATGCAAGGCAGGCAAGAAGGTCATCTGCTTCAAAGGACTCTTTTTCAACCATTGTTATTCCGAATGCCTTCAGAATCTCTTTCATTACAGGCATCTGTGCGGAAAGTTCCTCTGGCATGGGTTTTCTCGTAATCTTGTATTGCTCAAGCAAACGATGCCTGAATGTGGGAGCAGGTGTATCAAACGCAACCGCAAGATATTCTGGCTTATAATCTTTTAAAATTTTTAATATCGTTGAGACAAATCCGAAAATTGCGTTTGTTGGTTGGCCGGTTGAAGTTGTAAAACCCCTGATAGCGAAAAAAGACCTGTAGATAATGTTGTTTGCGTCTATCAGGAAAACAGTCCTCATTGAGCACGTGCCTTATAGGAAACCAGTTCCATTTCAACTTTAACAAAAAACGGCTTTTGAGCATTGCGAGAAATTTGAAGATAACCGTATCTCAAGAACTCTCTTTTTTCAATTTCGTTCAAAAGAAGAAGAAGTTTTTCAAGTTCAATGTCTTCAATAGAAAGGGTGATGTGCTGTTCAATCATATTCAAAAGGACATTCTCAGTAACAGGAGTGATTCTTGAAATTTTTAGTTTTGAACCAGTGATGTCAATCGCCTTTGAAACAAAAAGATAAAGATTGAAATTAGAAGGAGCAAATACCACAGCGGGCTGTGCAGTTTTTTCCTGATACTGTGAAATCAAATCTTTTAATGTCTCCAGGTCCTTTTGTTTCTGAACATAGATTTTGTTAAGGTTTTTCACTTTTCTTACGCCTGGAGACCAGACAAACTGATAAAGCAGTACAAGAATCAATAGCCCCACCAGCATCACATTTTTAGGATTGGTCTTTGTCATTTTTTATTTTGATTAAAAGGTTAAAGGATACCTGGTCAGGTTCAGGCATAATTCCAGCAATTTTCACATTATCAAACATGTTCACCTTTTTGAAACAAACGGAAATTGATTCAACATTTTCAAGGGTATCAGTGGAACAGACCAGAAATAAATCGCCTCCGCGCACACTCATCTGAGAAACCTTGAATGGAATATTTTCTGGCACAATAGTAGAAATTGCTTCCATAATTGAAATGACAGAGGTTCTGGGAACAAGTTTTTGCACTTCTCCAGTATTTCTCAATCTTTCTCTCACCTGAATAACAGGATTTACCACCTTTGTTACATCTGGAAATGCCGCTCTAAAGGTTTCTTCCAGTTGCCTGTTTATTTCATTGACCTTCATTTGAACCTGGTTTGCAGTAAGATACGGTCTGAACATCAAAGAAACTACAGCAAGATACAGAATGATACCAGCGATAATAGTCGGATTCAAAACAATTTCAACATGTCTAACAGGATAAAGTTTGAACGCGGGTTCCACAGAAAGAGTCGGAAGCGATTCAAAGACCGAAAAAAGAAATGAGGACGAAAGTTCATCCCTGCGCAGATTGATTGTCCTGCATCCCTGAAATTTTCCAGTGCTCACATCTCCAAGACAGATAACAGGCAACTTTGCCTGATTCTGATTGATTTTTTCAGTAATAGCGGAATCAATCGTATCCGGGTCGAAATAGGAGGAAGAACTTTCAATGATAATGTTGTTCTTCACAGTGTACCTTGCGAGATAATTTCCATCAACAAAAATAAGCAAAAATGTGTTCAACAGTGCTGTCTTCGAAACATAATTGGAAAGAATAAATGGTTCAAAGCAAATTTTGAGTTTAAATTTATGAGATATTCTGTGCTTCAACCACTTTTCAACTTTACTTTTTTCAATTGCTAAAACAGAAACAGTTGTCTTTGATTTCTCCCTTGAAACAACATACCAGGAAAATTCAAGTTCATCAGCAGGAACCGGAAATAATGGTGCAAGTTCTTCCAGCAAAACCTGAGAAATTTTTTTCAGTGAAGAAAAAGGAAACTCAAGAGTCCTGACAAAAATAGACGGTCTGCTGAAAACAAGGGTAACATTTGAAATTTTGTTTTCTTTAAGAAACCCGGAAATATCCTGGTCTGTCTCAAAAATACCAGAAACCTTTTCTTTGCCTGAATGCAAAAAATAAAAATCCCTGTCCCTCACATAAACAATCAAACTCATTCTCTCTCCCATCTCAACCTTGTAATTTTATTGCCGGCTCTCTGAACAAGAAGCGATTGGACACACACAGCGTTCCCGGACTTCGCCTGAGAAGTAATGCGGAAAAAACTGCTTGAAAACTTGATCACTCTTGTCAGGGAAGCAGTTGTTTGCCTGTCAATACGCATTAAAATATTCATTGTTAAAGGCCTTAGTTCCCTCTCGTTCAAAATTTTCTCTACAGAAGATGTCGGATATCCTAATGACTGCAAAATGATTGGGTCAGCCATATTAACATTTATTTTATTATCAGAAAAGATTGTAAGCAAATCCAGAAGTCCCCGGGTTTCTCCAGCGGGCTTTAAAATTTCAGGAGTAAAACCTTTTATGTAGGCAAGTTCAGAAATATCACTCAGTGGTCCATTTGACGGTCTGTATGGTGGAGAAAGAGTTGTGTAATATTCACTCTCTGCGCCGAAAACCCTCGGAAAATCATCGCTATCAAGCCAGTCAAGCAGAGCATCAAGAAGTGAAGATGGAAAACCCATCACAGATAAAAGGTTTGAAAAAATTGTCTGTGCCTGACTGTTAAATGATTTATCTTTATTGATAATGCTGTTTATATTAAACCTCGTGTCAATCGGTTCTATTGCAATATCAACGCTTCCTTCAGGAAATTCAAGATGTTTTTGCTTCACCCATATGTCAGAATACCAGTCATAGGAATTGTTATCCATCAAAAGGATGGATTCGCCTGCGCTTATACCTGCTCTGGCAAGTTTTTCAACGAAAAATCTGGCATCCTGACTGTGTTGAAGTTGCGCACGAAGTTTGATAAATTCAGTAAACAAAAAAGCATTTGCCGCAAGGATAGAAAGAAAAGCCAGTGTCGTAATGAGTACAAAACCTTTTTTCATGTTTGTTGCGCGCTTTTTATATCAAGGTTGACAGGCAAAAATATCTTTGAGTTTTTTATTTCCAGTGTAATGGCGATACCTTCTGGTATTGTGTCCTTATCCCATAATGTTGCCCATGTCTCTCCGTCAAAAAAAGAAAATTCCACATTATCTAAGTCAGTGATTGCTGGATATGAAAACTCTGTATCAAGAAAAATATCTTTCTCAGTTACAGTAAGATTGTATTTCCCGTTTTCATTCAGTTCTGCGGAATATTTAATAATTTTTCTGCACTGATATTCATTCAATTCCACAGATATTTCGTTGCTTTGAAAACTATTGTTACTGCTATCAGGAACCACACACAGCATCCTTGCTGAAAATGAATTAAGAAAAAAATCAATTCTCTGTGTTTCTGCAATCCTTTCTCTGATAGCGCCAGAAACCTTTAATGTTGTCGCCATGGTCTGGTACACAAGAAAAATAATGATAAACCCCACAACAATCACCACCAGCATTTCCATCAATGTAAAACCGCATCGTTTTCTTTTCATTGTGAACTATCCCCGGCTGATTTAATCAACACAGGATACGAAATGCGTGATGAGTGTTTTTCAACAATCAACCGTACCACCGTAAAATTAAAGACAACCTCGCTATCAACTGTCACTGTTTCACTTAGCGTAATGTCACTTGTTTCAATTTTGTAGCGTGCTTCTGGGTCAATGCTGCCAAAATCACCGGATTCAGGCACATTGTCAGGGTTCTTGAGATATTCAAATTCCTTTTGCCTGGCAAGAATCACACATGTCTGCTGGTCGATAATCTTCTGCGCGATGGATATATTGAGAAGATAATTTTCAAGACATACTATGCCAACAACAGCGAAAATTGCGACCGCGAGCATGGATTCAAGAAGTGTAAAACCTTTCTTTTTTGTCATATTGCCTCTTCTATTTCCACAGCACTCACATAAGGATTTAATTTAATCAGGTATCTGCGACCATCCTGAATGTTTTCGAAACCGATTTCTGAATATTCGCAACTGCCATCAGGAAAGAACATTATCCCCGGACAACCTGATTCATATCGATAACCATTCACAACAACATACAGAATTCTGGTATCTTCTGAAATATTCATATATGAAATACCATCTGGCGCCTTTTTCAAAATCGTCTCGTTTCTATCAACAATAGCCCATGTCTGTTCTTCTACATTGATAAATAAAATGGCTGGGCTATCTGCGTTTAAAGCCGTGTCACGGGCTTGGGTAAAAATCTGTTCAAGTTCAGGAAACTCTGGTTTCTGGGTAAAAGAAAAACTTGAAAATCTGGCTAAATTGAGAAAAAAAAACTGATAATCAAAATCACAACCATCAACTCAAAAAGCGTAAATGCCTTATTACTGTGTTGTTTGATTCCCGCTGGCACTGTCAATTTCACTGCTTGAAATATCTGCATCATAACCTGTTCCACCTTCCTGTCCATCCTTCCCATAGGAAATAATTTCATAGTCCTCGCCATTTGTGCCTGGAGAAAGATACACATATGGATGTCCCCACGGGTCAACTGGTACAGTGTTTTTTTCAAGATATCCGCCTTCACGCCATTTTTCAGGAATCCTTCCTGTCGTTGGCTTTTCTACAAGCGCCTCAAGTCCCTGTTCTGTGGATGGGTAGAAACTGTTGTCAAGATAAAAAAGCTTGAGTGCCTGCTCAAAACTCTTTATCTGAATCTTTGCAGCCGTCACCTTGGCTTCGTCCACCCTCCCAAAAATCTTCGGCATTACATACATGGCAAGAATACCAAGAATTACTACAACTGCCATCAACTCAATAAAGGTGAAGCCCTTTTTGTTCATCGGTTCTCCTTTTGAAAAAATCTTTTTCTAACGAATACTCTGGCTGATTTGAAAAATTGGCAACATAATGCTGATAACAACAAAACCCACAACCACTGCCATAAATAATATCATAAACGGCTCAAGAACAGTAACAAATCTCGTTGCTTTTTGAGAAACCTCATCTTTGAAATTGGTTGAAACCTTTTTCAACATCTGAGGCGTTGTGCCACTTTTCTCGCCAGCAGATATCAGTTGAATCACTGTGTACGGAAATATCGTTGTTTTCCTCAATGCTGATGAAACGCTCTGACCATGGGAAATAAGGTCTCGCGCTTTGCCAATCTGTTCTTTCAGGTCAGGACTTGATATTACTTCCTGCGCAATATTAAAACTGGTAAGAATTTCAACACCGCCTTCAAGAAGTGTTCCCAATGTTCCTGTGAAATTTGCGATTTCGCTCTTAAAGAAAATTTCGCCAAGATACGGAATTCTCTTTCTGATTCTTGCAAGTTTCGCCATCCCACGCTCAGAAGAGATATATCTTTTTACGAGATACACAAAAAAACCTAAGAAAACAATGACTGCAAACAGATATTGCTTCAGAAAGGTCGAAATTTTAATCAAAATCAGGGTTGGCAAAGGTAGTTTCAGTGAAATCTCAGAAAAAATACGGGTAATCGTTGGAGTAACAAAGGTGAAAACAAAAATAATCACAAGGCATCCCACAACAGCCATTATTATTGGATATGTCAAAATACCCATTACCTTGCTTCTGAAACGAATTGATTCTTCGAGAAACTCAGCAATATGCTGAAGAACAAGGTCAAGAGTACCACTGGCTTCTCCTGACCTGATCATTGAAAGGGAAATGTCCGAAAAAAGCTCAGGGTATTGAGATGCTGCCTTTGAAAAACTTTTTCCTTCCCTGACCTGTTTCTGAATGCTCGTATACACATCGCGCAGTTTTCCTTCTTTCATCTGGGCAATAATTCCTGAAACGCTTTCATCAAGGGTCAGTCCAGAATTCAAGAGAGTCGCAAGTTCCCTGATGGAAAGGGCAAAATCTTCTTTCCTGATTTTTTCGCGGCCACGACGTCCCTGTTTTTCAAGAGAAACCAGATTCTTAATATAGATGCCCTTATTTTTTATAATATCCCTGGCTATAGCATCATTTTCGGCTTCAATTTTACCTGAAATATGTCTACCGGTTTTATCGAAACCTTCATAGGAAAATACTGGCATGTCAGGTTTCCTGTGTTACGCGCAGAACTTCGCTGATTGTTGTCAATCCTTCTGCAACTTTTCTCGCACCATCCATCCTCAAAGTTCTAAGACCATTCTGGAGGGCATGTCTCCTGATTTCACCTGCTGAAACCTGTGTCATAATGAAATTGCGAATGTCATCATCAATTTCAAGGAATTCAAAAATACCTGTTCTTTTGTGATAACCGGTATGCAAACACACATCGCATCCTCTACCCTTTTTGAAATTGTAACCACTGGTCGCAGGATTCAGACCTATTTCCCTGAGAAGTTCATCAGGATATGTAACTGGCTCTGCACATTTACTGCAATTCAGACGCACCAATCTCTGGGCTATAATTCCGATAACAGACGATGCAATCAAGTATGGCTCAATACCCATATCAAGTAGTCGTGTGATTGAACTGGTTGAGTCATTCGTATGAAGTGTGCTGAACACTAAATGCCCTGTAAGAGACGCCTGTATCGCCATTTCAGCGGTTTCTCTATCTCTGATTTCACCAACCATTATGACGTTCGGGTCATGCCTCAATATGGAACGCAAACCGTTTGCAAAAGTCAGTCCAACTTTTGGATTTATCTGTATCTGGTTGATACCGTCCAGTTGATATTCCACAGGGTCTTCAAGAGTAACAATATGAATGCTGGGATTATTGATTCTTGAAAGAGCCGCATAAAGTGTTGTTGTTTTTCCGCTGCCTGTGGGACCTGTAAGAAGAATGATTCCATGGTCATAGTGAATCAATCTATCAAACTTCACAAGGTCATCTTCAGAAAAACCAAGCTCGTTCAGTCCAAAATTGTATGTTGATTGGTCAAGAAGACGAAGCACTGCTGACTCTCCGAAAAATGTTGGTATGATTGAGACCCTCACATCAATTTGCTTGTCTTCAACCCTGACAGTGGTTCGTCCATCCTGAGGAACTCGCTTTTCAGCAATATCAAGGTCAGAAATAATTTTCACCCTTGAAATAACAGCAGGTTGATATTTTGCTGGAAGTGTCAGTACATCATGCAACATCCCATCTATTCTGTAACGAACCTTCAGAAATTTCTCAAGACTCTGCAGGTGTATGTCGCTCGCCCTCATCAGAATTGCCCTGTAAAAAATCTGGTTTACAAGTCGGATAATAGGCGCCTGGTTTGCAAGATCAAGAAGGTCTCCATTATTGGCAGGCAATTGCTCAGGCAGTGTCTCGTCAAGTATCGTTTCATCACGGCTCAATTCCTGGATAATTTTCTGTGAAGAGGCGGGATTGTAATAATGTTTTTTCAATAGATTTTGAATTAATTGCCTGTCAACTTGAACAAACGAAACTTTTTTCCCTGTAAATTGCTCAATTTCTCCTGCATCTACTTTTGACATGTCATCAGTCGCAATAAGAATTTTCCCTGGCGCATCCTTTAGAGGAAGAATGGAAAATGTTTCCAGAAATGTGTAAGGAAATTTTGTCAGGAATTCCTGGTCAATGAGTTTTTCAATCTCTTCTGGACTCAGATGGATATTACTTTTTTTTATCATCCTGCAAAACCTTCTCTTTTTCCTGCTTTATTTTTTCGGCTTCCTCAAAATTTGTAATGATATGTGGCGTTATAAAAATCAGGAGATTTGTTTTCACGCTACCCTTTGATTCTCTTTTGAACAATCTACCAATTCCTGGTATGTCTCCAAGAAATGGCACTTTGTTGACTGTACTTTCTGTGTCATTCCGTATCAAACCACCAAGAACAATCGTCTGATTATTGGGTACTATCAATGTCGTGTCTGCTTCCCTTTTTGCTGTTGTTAGAGCACCTTCTGTATTTTCGGTCACAACCTTGGTAACCTCCTGATGAAGTTTTAGACGGACATACTTGTCCTGACTGATTTGAGGAGTAATCTTGAGAATAATACCCACATCCTTGTAATCGTAACTCCTGATGGTATCAGTACCTGAACCACCTGTGGTTGTTGTAAACCTTGTTTCTTTCAGATACGGAGTATTTTCACTCACATTAATCGTGGCTTCTGTGTTATCGGCTGTCATGATTTGCGGAGTACTGAGGATATTAAACTGGGTATCTTTTCCACTCATTGCCATCTTTACATGGTCTATCAAACTTTTTGTGTTGGTAAAACCAATCAATAACCCGCTTGACGCACTTTCAATCCCGAACTTTGTTGATGCTGAACCACTATATTTGTCGTGGTCAAAATCCTGAACCGTTGCCCATTGAATTCCAATGTCCCGCTCCTTCTTATAGGAAACCTCTGCAATCAATGCCTCTATAAGAACCTGATTGGTCATCACATCAAGTTCTTTAATTAAACTTTCGATATTGCTGAAGTCGTCTGTTTCTGCATAGGCAATCAGAGAATTTGTCGCTTTCACAGCAACAACTGCGGGTTGAATAATCTGTTGCCCTGGTCTTGTGGGTTGAACTCGTTTTTTTGCCAGTATCTCGTTTAGGGTTTTTGCCACATCTTCGGCATTTGCGTTTTGAAGTTTGAACACCCGAAGGGATTCTTTGCCCGGTGGACTTGGCTGATCAATCATCTTAACAATTTCAAGCATCTTCCTTATATTTGCGCCAAAATCTGAAATAAATATCGTATTGCTTCTGCTGTCAAAAGAAATCTGGCCTGCTTTTGAAATATATGGCGTCAGAATCTGGGAAATTGTTTCAACGGGATAGTATTTCATCGGAATAATCTGGGTAATATGCAGGTCAAGTTTATCGTCTGTAATATCACCATAATTCACAACAGGAGATCGTGCTCTTCCATCTGTTGAAGGAATGATAAAAGAAACACTGTCTCTTTTTACAATGGTAAAACCATACAGATTCAGCACTGCCTGGAAAACCTGATACAATTTGTCGCTTTCAACAGGTCTCTGGGAAACAATGGTCACACTGCCACGAACTGAAGGATCAATTACATAGTTTTCACCCGTAAATTCGCTAACAAGCTTGATAAAGGTCAGAATATCAACATTATTGAAGTTCAGTGTAAATTGCTTCTGAGCAAAAGCAAAAACAGAAAAAAATACCAGTATACTACAAAAAACAAGTTTTTTCATCATGGTTTTGGTCTCATTTTATGATGATGTAAACATTTTCATCACCTGCCAGGCTGCTGCATCCCGGGCTGACCTGTTCCCATATTCTGCTGGTATCTCTGTTCAAGGTCAGTAATGAATTTATCAAGGGCATCTGTCGCAACCTTTTTTACATCAGGATCAGGGTCTTTCATCATGTTCAAAAGTATTCTCATAATCAGGATGTCATTTGCGCTCCTGATATCCTGTGTACTGGATGATGAAGAAGTTCTTGTACTTCTGTACTGGTCACCTTCCTGGGCTCTAATCACAAATAACCTGATTGCATATTTTCTCACAACAGGGTCAGGATCATGCATAAATCTCATCAAACTTGCATCTGTCCCAAAAATCTGGTCAAGGGCTATTGAAACAAGGTCTCGTATTTCAGGATCAGGGTCAGCAAGCATTGTAAAAAACTCTGGAATAATGGTTGTTGCTCCGAGCCCCTCGCCTGAGGTAGTATTTGAAGAATTTGAACTTGTTCTTGTACCACCCCTGAGAGCAAAAATGTCGCCGATGCCAGTGCTCGTTGTTGATGAAGAACTTGAAGATGTTGTGTTTCCAAGCGTCATACCACCAACAAGTGCCTGTACTGCCTGCATCCTTACTTCTTTGTTGGGATGCCGAAGCATATTTGCAACCGCTGCAACAACAAAATCTGCGCTTCCACTGGTATCATACCCTGAAGTGCCTCCTGTGCCGGTTCTTGAACTACGACCTGTACTCGTCCTTCCAGTTGTTGAAGATGAAGATGTTCGTGAGGTCGTCTGAGCAAAAAGCTCAAGATATCCAGCAACTAATATCACAAGTATCAATATCGAGAGTATCTTTTTCATTTTTCACCTCCTGCCGTGTTTTCCACGGCTCTGTAATAATATGACGATTCTCGTTATATTACGGTTTATACTAAAACTTTTCAAGAAGCCCAGCGTCAATCTTTTTTTCCATTTTCTGAACATCTGGTTTGCTCACAACCTGGGCATCTTCATAACTGCTCACTACCCGCGGGGTCAAAAACAGAAGCATTTCGCTTTTTGCATTGCTATAAGTCGGCTTCTTAAAGAGATATCCGAGCAAAGGTATGTGTTGTAAAAATGGAACACCTGTTGTCTTGAGCTCTTTTCTGTCCTGTATCATACCACCAATAATCAGGGTCTGTCCATCAAAAACCACGATACTCTGATTTGTTTCTCTACTTGAAATCACTGGCTGGTCTGTTGAATATTGCTGTCCTCCTGCAACGGCTGTTAATCTTTTAATTTCAATCAGTCGAGCATCATATATATTGAGATTCAAGAAAATACTCCTGTTTCTCTGAATAATCGGCGTTACCATAAATTCTGTACCAACCTGGTCCTCGTAAACATTAAATGTAGAACTTGTTGTTATGGTTTGCTGCTGCTGGGACACTGTGGATTGGGGAATCAGGTACGGTACATTTTGTTCAACGGCGATGACTGCGGTCGTACCATTGAGACACATAATTTTTGGTGCCTGCAACAACCTCACCTGTCCCTTGGCACTCAATGCCTGTATCAGGGCATTAACATTGTAGTTGGTTATTCCAAAAGCAAATCCGCCCTGCGGCAGAGAAGAAGACACTCCTGGAGTAAAGTTTGGATTATCGCCAAACCTTGGCCCTGTCAGTGTTCCCCCTGAACCAAGCGCCTCAACAAGCCTGGAACTTACCAGCCAGTCAATACCAAAGGTATTTTCATCAGACAGCACTATTTCCACGAGTTTCGCCTCAATAAGTACCTGTGAAATTGGACTATCAAGAGAAGATACAATATCACCAATCTTTGCGGCTGTGTCTTCATCTGATGCCTCGACCACAATTGAGTTTGTTCTTGGTTCGTGGACAATCGTCTGGGTAGGAAACGTTTCCTTCAATGCCTTCATAATACTATAGGTATCACCATAATGAACCTGATACACCCTGCGAAGTCGTGCTTTTACTGCTGCAGCAGACCTGTTAAATTCTTCTGCTGTCATAATTTTGATTACACCGTTATCCTCAACATATTTCAGGTTATTTGATTCGCAGATAAGATCAAGGACTCTTTGAAGTGGCAGGTCCTTCACATTGATAGAAACCCTGCCAGTAATTCCCTGCATAAGCACGATATTTGCTCCTGTAAGGTCATAAATCAATTTCAGGGTCTGATTCAGGTCTGCATCTGTCAGATTCAGTGTTACAGGATAGTCAGCAACCTTACCAAGAACAATACCTGGTTTCTTCTGATTAATCAGTTCATCTATCTGAAATCTTGCCTTGTTGGCGAGTCTGATGGCTTCTGTAAACTGACTGTTTTCATATGCCTCTTTTGCCATTTTCAAACTTGACCTCGGACCGAGCAGTTGAAACTCTGTAAGTTTACCTTCCTGTTGAACTGAATCAAGATATCCCGCTGTATTGAGAAGAACCTTCTGCGCCTCTTCAGCCAGTGCTTCAAGTTCACCTTCCTTGTTAACTTCTATCTCTCTGGTCGGTTGTCCCTGTACCCTATAGACCGTTGCGGGACTTGTTTTTCCAAGACGGCTTTCAGCACTTCTGATATAGTGAATAATCTGTGATTTTTTATATTCAGAAGAAAGTCCCTGAATCTGTTTAAGAAGCGCTATGGCTCTTGAATAATCCTTTTGATAATAACTTTTGATTGCATCGCTGTAAAGAAGGTCAAGTTCTGTTGTGGATGTGGCAAAGGTCTGGGTTCGTTGAGCAAGTACTGGAATGGCATGAAGCATCCATACTGTCGTCGCAACCACCATTACTAATTTTATAATTTTCTTCTGGGTCATTTTCCCTCCGTTTATTTTACCTTCACAAAGACCATTAAGTCAAGTTATCTACTCAGCAGGTATCTCTATCGTAACACCTTCTTTTGATAATGTAAGAACCCCTTTTTCCTTTTTCAAAATTCTGAACCCTTCAACAACATCTCCGACAGTTACCCTGTATGTTCTCTGTTTTCCTTCAAGGAAAATATATTCAATGCCTTCCATAATCAAACTGCCCCTGTATACAAGAGAGCATTCAATCTGCGGAACAATCAGTGGAGAAATTTCAGGTTTCGTCACAGGCGCCGGAGGAAGAATTTTTGTCGCGGTCGCCTCAGAAATCGTTGCTGTGGTTGGTTCTGGTTTCTCTGGTTTCGGAATTGGAGTGATCTTCGTCGGTGTTTCTCGCACAGGTTTTTGAGCGCCTGCTGATACAATGGACGGTTTTCTTGAAATGGTGATAATCTCTGGTTGATACGCTCTGGCTATTTCAGTAAGTTTTGGTTTTCTCGCCAGTTCCATTGTTAACATACCCCCTGAAAACGGGTCTCTTTTTCCTTCTATGTTAATAGAAGGAATTTTAAACTCTTCCACTTTTAACTCTGCCATCTGGGTAGTTTCTGGTTTTTGTGTACTTGCTTTTTCATCAAGAGAGCCAAACATTTCCTCAAATTTTTCTCTTGGTGATTGCCATCTGAGGCTGTAGAAAAGTATTTCACCCAGCCACACAAGAAGAAGTAAAAAGAAAAGAATCCTGAATGCGTTTCTTCTTAAAAGGGGTCCAAGTTTTACTGGCTCCCTATATTTTTTCGGCTTTTCTACCTTTACAGGAACTGCCTTTTTCACTTTTTCAGGTACTGGAACAATTCCTGCCGGCACAGCAAAAGATTCAAGCGAAGGAACTTTGATGCCAGATGCCTTCTTTATAGAAACTGATACTGGTGAAACTGCTCGCGCAAGATTCTCTGCAGCAGTTTTCCCAAGAACTGAAACAGAACTATAAATTTTTGAACAAAATTCCTTTAATTGTTTTTCGTATTCTTTCCTGACTTTGTTAGCAGCTGCTTCTTCTGCTCTCTTTTTTGCAGCAAGCAAAATTTCAGCCCTCAAAAGCTCCCTCTTTTGAAGGGCAATCTGTCTCTTTCTTTCTCTGAATTCAGCCGCCTGCGCAGCCCTTAACTGCTTTTCCTGCTTATATGCAATCGCTGCAATCTCTCTCTGTTTTTTCAGAGATTCTTTTGCAATCTTCTGCTGGGTAATCTTTGACTGGTATTGCTGTTTGAGAGTGTTAATAAAGGAAATGAGCTTCTTCTTTTTTTCAGGTCTCACATCAACAAAAGCTGGTCTGACAGGTTTTGGTTTAATTTGTTTTTTCAGCTGCTCTACCTTCTGCTTCCTTTCTTGCTCTATCGATGCCCTTTCCTGCGCCTTCCTGGCCTTTTCCTGCAATACCTCCTGCCGATGTAACCTGGCTGCCTCTATCCTGGCTAACCTGTCTGCCTCTGCCTTTAACCTGGCCTGCTGCCTGGCTTCTTCTAACTTCCTCTGCCTCTCTATCACCTCCTGCCTGCGCCGCTCTCCTTCATACCGCACCTTCAACTTTATCTCATTAACAAAATTTACCAACCGCTGCTTCTGCTGCAACCGCCTGAGATTTCCTTCCTCCTGCCTCTTTTCTCTCTCCTGCCTCTGTCTCTGCTTTTTCTCTAATTGCTCCCTTCGCAGCTGCTCTACCTTCTGCTTCCTTTCTTGCTCTATCGATGCCCTTTCCTGCGCCTTCCTGGCCTTTTCCTGCAATACCTCCTGCCGATGTAACCTGGCTGCCTCTATCCTGGCTAACCTGTCTGCC
>Ga0209409_1002213_pt1 | contig 14823 bp, 21 predicted proteins | sample AD_JPNMR1_MetaG_FD_184424 | JGI IMG/M metagenome (GOLD analysis project Ga0209409, IMG submission 184424) | Active sludge microbial communities of municipal wastewater-treating anaerobic digesters from Japan - AD_JPNMR1_MetaG (SPAdes) (version 2) | ecosystem: Engineered > Bioreactor > Anaerobic...
CTACCACTTTCGTGCCAGATAGTTGTACTTTCTGGGACCCATCAGTTAACTTCTGTTCCAGGGCGACCAGCTTATTTTCTATGCCATCCAGCTTACTTTCCAGTTGTGAGACTTTAAGGTTGCCTTGCTCGTCCACGTTAATTATTTTCGCCTTTTTATTGGGCATTCTTCCCATTACGGGAATTCCTTTTGCCATGGTTTATATCACTCCCCTAAGTCTGTTCCTTCCTCGATCCCGACCCAATCAAGTGTTACTGGTAGACGATTGTCTGCGCTTATTGCGGTGCCATCAGCCAAGAGAATTCGCGTCTCGCCGGCGACTGGTAAGCGATTGTTTTCGACGAGTTCACTTCCGTCAGGCGAAACAAGCTTCACCTCTCTAATCGCACCCATGACAGGCTTCTTTTTATCACTCATCTAGTCTGCCTCCTCCAGAATGTCTCCTTCGTCAACCACACCGGTTAGGACACCAGTGTATATCTTCCAATTTTGTGTTTCATCATCCCAAACAACAGGCAAAGGGGTACCGTTAGGATCTCTGGGAATTGGTGGGTATGCCATCTAAATCCACCTCTCTTTGAAAAGGACTTCAATATGCAACAGGTTGGTGTCACACTCCACCTCGATGAGGTTGACACCGGGTATAAGGGGGAACCCATCCACCACGTACCCCGCATTAGTCAGGTTGGTAACATCCACCCCAGTGGTACCGCCGAAAGACTGGGCCTCGTGCACGTAGTAGCCCTCCACCCACGAGAAGTGATAGACCTCATAGGTGGAAGAAGATGTGGGGTTGGTCACCCAGGGGGTGTCTATCACTGCCACCTTGGATGTGCCGGTGTAGCCGACGATGTGACGGTACTGGCCCGCCCCGGGGCCGCTAACGATTTTGACGATATGGCCTTTGTAGTAGTCGTCAACCGGTGAAGCGCTGATCGCAAGTTGCACGCTGTCGGCGGTGGCTGCTTGAACAGCGCCGGAGTGAAGGATGTTGGTGGGAACGAACAAAGCCTTCCGCTTCTCCGTGTCGAAAAGCAGCACTTCATTCTGCTTTACGGTCCCTGCATACTGTATCCTAAGCCCGGTAGCATGGTTGGTGATCTTGGGGTTTCTGGTGTGCTGGCCGCCCGAGGTCTTACCGTAGATCCAGATGAACGGATGGGTCTCGGCTCCGCCCTCGTTGTTGACGGTGATGATGTTGATCGGGCTCGTCAAGGGAGCGTTCCGCTCCACGCGCTTGTAATTCGTGGAGTACCAGTGGGGATCATCGGCCTGGAAAGTCACATCGAGTCTAAAGACTCTCCCCCCAAAATGGCCTCTCACGAAGTCGTGCTCGACCCCGGTGCAGTAGACCCGCATGAACTTGTTGGCTCCCTCGAAGCGCTTGAGCCACATTGGTTCTCGTTGGCTTAGAAGCTTGCTTCTCAGCTGAGCGGCATAGTCATCAGCCTCTTCTTTGCTCCAGCACTCGATGGTGCCAGACGCCCTCAAGGTGGCCGACTCCACCCTTTGAAGGTCGCGAAAAACGCGCCTTCCCTTCTTTCCTGGCACGACCACTCCTGGGATCTCCTTCCTCACAGCGTGACCGTCAATCGCCAGCGTACTGGGGAGCAAGATGGACTCTCCCAAGCCATCTTTCAAGATAAGCTCGATCTGCACGTTCTCACCTCTTTCACCGGGCCAAATGTAAGGAGGCTGCTCTCAGGCGAGCAGCCTCCACCAAGGGGGTTAAGCGTCATTTCTCCCGCCACGATTCGGCGGTAGTAGATTTTAGCCATCTTCTTCCTCGCTGGCCGACGGCAGACTAGTGACGTCTTCCCATTCATAGACAGGCATGTCGGCCTTGACGTTCTCTTTCGCACGGATAGTGAACTGCGGTGTGATGAAGTTGCGGTCCTGAGCGGTGTAGTTGGGCACGCGGCCTGTGGCATTCCAGAAGGTCCACTTGCGGTACCCAGTGATGCCGCTCGTGTCGTTGTTGCCCTCTGCATACTTGGCGACATACAGCTCGACGATCACGGGACTGGGCTCTTCTCCAAGCCTCGGAGCGCTGTATTTGTTATTCTCGTAGGTACCTCCGGCCAAGAGTGCGAGGGCTTCTCCGGGCAGGGTGGCATTCGTAAAGGAAAGCTCGACTCCGATCAGGGAGGCCGGCTCTTCGACAGTACTGAGCAAGCGGTCCCCACCTCGCAACTCTGTGCGCTGGCCCTCAATCCACTGGTGGTTGATGCCGCACTGCTGCGGAGTCTCGAAGCGAGCGGACTTACCGTCCTCCGTCTTTTCTAGCCCTGTCGAAGGATCAATCTCTTTGACGATCATCAATTTGCAGCCGTAAAGGATGTCCATCTATCTTCTCAGCTCCTTTCTCATTACTTCCCAACGCATGGGATTCTGAACTCGACCATGCGAGTTATGGCGTTTAGGTCAGGGTCCTGGAAGTCCTGACCTGTGTGAACCCACTCAATCTCAAACATGTGACCTTCGCTCGTTGTCAGGATGGCGCCTGACAACAACTGCTTTATCTCCGCCACGGCCTTGTCGACCGCAACGAAGCTGCCGGGGGCGAAGTAAGGCCAGATGGTCAACTCGCGAAAGAACCCCCTATTGCTCAAAGGGGCTCTCATTTCTTCGCCAAGCTTGATGACACCGTAGGGCTTCTTAGTGTCCTTATTGGGGGCACCCGATTGATACCAAGACGTGATGGACTCGCAGTTTTGAACCAGGTATTGATAGAGGGCTGCCCTCATCCGGACATCACCCTTTTGGCATCTTCCAGGTAGTCAGCCACGAAACGCCTGACCGTGGGCAGGAGGATGGCGAATCGCCCTTGGTTGGCGAGTTCCAAGTACACGCCGTAGTCCACGGTATGGGCGACACGAGTGATCAAGGACTGGTCCCGCATGATGGAGTATCCAAAGAGGCCCTGGCGGGCGTTCCCGGTCCTGTCCTGCCACCTCTTGTTGGCTTTCGCATAGGCTTCCATTCTGGCCGCATACTGTTCGCTCAAAGCAAGCAGCGCCGCCTTTTGCCTGTCGGCCAAAGCCATGAGATTTCGGTTCACTTGATCTGCCCCGGGCAATCACACCACCTCCTCCACAACGCACTGATACGAGACGATCTCGCCCAGATAGCGAACGGGGTTCACCACTGCCACTCGGTGGTGGACCCTGCCAAACTCAAAGGTGTCGCCGGCCTGCACATCTGCATCCCATGGGCAAATCATCTCTCGGTTGTTCACCTGGAGTGTCCCGCCGTCCTTCACGATCTCTTTGGAGGAACTGTTTCCGAGGAAGAGCCGGAAAGTCTGGGGGATCAACTGTGTGTCTTCATCCGTCCATCCGCCTGCACCATCATCAACCCGCTGGCGCCTTGTAAGGACGATCTCGCATGGGTTGATGGCTATGGCCTTCAGAGTGAGTTCTCTTCGCTTCTGAAGGTCCATGTTACAGCACCTCTGGAGCGGCTATGCGCAGGATGCAGCTGCCCGTCTTTTTCTTCCCGAGCTCTTCCTGCTCACGTCGCTGGAAGTCCTCAGCCATCGTCTGTGCATGGGCAAGCCGATCCTTCAGTTGGACGTAGCGATACGTTTCCTGGCCCGTCCGGGTCTCCTCGATATCGCCCATCTCTTTCTGGATCATGGCTGCCTTGATGCTCCAACCAAGCGATGCCGCTCCGTAGATGGTTTCAGAGTCATCAAGCAACACCTCAAGCTCGGTGTCGGAGAAGCGGGTGTCATCTTGACTGCCGCCTGGCGGGATCTTCTCGTCCAGGTACAGCCTGAGCTTCACGATCGCCTCTTGTGTTGGGGTCATGTTATCACCCCTTCAAATGGTCATTGATCAACCTTGCCAGTTCTTTCTTGGTGGCACTGGCCTTGTACTTGATACCGTACTCATCGGCCATAGCTCTCAGCTGTTTAGCCGTGAAATCGTCTGGGCTGACAAAGCCGCTTGCGCCGGCGTTATCCCCCGAGGGAGTCTCCATCACCGCCACTTCGCTCTGGCCGGGGTCTTCCCCTATGCCGGCGAAGTGAGGACAGCGGAGATCCAGCTTCTTGCTCTCCTCCGTCCAACGCCTGGCCTCCAGCTCTGGATGGCACCTCATGGGAGGCATCATCCCTGGATCCGCTGTCGGGACCCAGGGATAATGCGCACAATCAATGCATCTCATGAGTTCACCGCCTAGAAGTCAGGCAGCGTGATCTCCTGGACGTTCTCGGGCAGAGCTGCGAACACGCCGCGGCGTGCACGGCCCACGATCTGAGCCTCGATCAAGCGAGAGAGATCAGGCATGGTCGCATCGATTCGGAGATCGTGCTTGATGAGCTCCTTGAACCCGCGCTTCGGGCGGATCAAGTATGCCTTGTCGTTCGCGACGCCGTTGTAAGTGACCTTCTTCTTCCCCACCTCGGCTTCCCAGCCGTCATAGGCAATGATTTGCTCAATGCCCGACAGCGGAGGATAGTCGGTGCCGCGGACGTAGAAGCTACCGAGGGCTTCCTGAACATGCTCCAGGCGCTCGCCAGCTACGAGCAGGATGGTACCAGGGCGCTTCTCCTTCCTGGCATCAGCCAATCCCTGCTTTAGGGTCTCGCGGAGGCTGAGGAGTTTGTGGTAGCCGGATGTGGCAGGATTGCCCTCAACATCCACAAGCACCGGATCGGTCTTGTTGGCATTGGCGTAGCTGTAGGTGATGATGGGACCGAGATGCAGGTGGTTCAGCAGAGCATTGTAGGCCTCGCCAAAGGCACGGTTGATCTCCTCCATATCGAATGTTCTGTTGTACTCAACCATGTCCTCGGTGTACTCGATACCCGCCGCATAGGTGACGATGCGGGCGATCGGGCCTTGTTCGGCTTGCAGGTGCCCGAAGCGGACTTCCTGGCCTTCAATGTGCTCAGCGAACACCACGACACCCCGCTGCGCCCATTTGGCCTCAAAGACCTCGGGGAAGTTGCTGTCTTCCAGGCGCTCGTAAATGGGCGTGAAGAGGACTGGGGTGGCCTCACGGCCAAGCTCCACATCGAGTACGACCTTCTCCATGAGCTCCTTTCGCACCGCGTCGGTGGTGATCATCTCACCCAGCGGACGGTTGAAGGAGAAGACCTCCATCTCACCGTTCACGATGCGCTTGATGGCGGCGTACTCCCTGTGGTTCAACGTAAAAGGCACCTTCTGTTCGAAAGTGCCTTGGCGTTTTGCATCCTTCAGGGTCTCAATGCTGATGACCTTAACAGCCATGTGCTTTCTCCTCCGTTCTTAGGGTTTTTCGCTTACTCGCCGCTGGCCATCAGGCCTGCATCTTTAAGAGCTTCGAGAAGCCCGATAAGCGCGGTCCTGATGGCGTCAATGTCGGCAGTGTCGGAGCAGGTGACATTGGCAGCCACTCTTCCGGCAACCTCATTGATAGCGCCAACCACATTGGTCTTCGCTGTGGTGGTCAGGTCCTGCAAGTCGCCAATCCCCGCTGCGGTCTCGGCAACCTCGTTGATGGCATCCACAAGGGTCTGGTTGTCGGTAGTATTGAGATCATTGAGATCACCGATCACCTGGAGCGCGGTCTCGTTGACGAACCCAGGCCACAGGACGAACCAGATCACGCCCTTGCTATCCTTGGCGTTTGTCACCACGCCGGCGAAAATGCCTGTGGTATCGGTTGTGAACCTCTTGTTCGTGTTGTCCCAATAGACCTTGTCGCCCTTGGCGAAAGTCTTGCTGTCGTCGATCTGGTCGGTTTCGTACTCCGCCACTTCGATGATGAGGATGGCCTTGGCGGTCTCATTCGCCGCGGTCTTGACATCCCTCGTAATCACTCCGAGGAACCCGTCCAGATACGCGAACTGCCCCGCCTTAAGATCCGAATTAGCGGGGACAGAAACCTCGACGCTCTTGCCATCGCTTACCTTGAAGTAACCCTTTTGATAAGTGGTGCTGGGCACCGGTTGGCCTTTGTAAGCCATTTGTCATTCCTCCTTCCAGCTCAATGGACTAAATGGATACGGTTTTTGTGACCAGGTGCTTAGGAGCACCCTCTCCACCGCCACCCTTGGGTGCGGGCGGATCGATGAAGTTCTTGCCCAAAAGACCTTTGATGGTCTCATCGGCCAGGATCTTGTCGATCTCACCGACAATCTGCTCCTTGGCTGCGCCTTCCGGCACATTGAGCAGCTTGGCCACAAGCAGTTGAGCTTGTTCGCCTGTCACCTTTTCTTTGATGGTTTCTGCCACCAACTTCTGGTGAGCGGCCTTGGCCTGTTCGCTCATCGCTTTTACCATCTCGCCAACGACCTCAGCGGGCTTCTCGGGCTTCTGTTTGTTATAACCCAGAGCCTTCCAAACCTCGGCCATCTCGCCGGCGATCTTGAGGGCTTCGTTGGTGTCGGTGTCTTTGCTGAAGCCCAACGCAGCGGCCAGGTCAGCGCCGTACTCGGCGGCCGTTTTGAACTTCTTCAGCTGCTCACCAGCGAAGAGTTCGACCACCTGGTCTTTGGTGTAGCCCATCTCACCAACGATGGACTCCAAGTTGGTTTCGCCTTTGGCCACTGCAGCACGAATGGCCACCAGCATCTCCTGAATGGTCATGTTCTCATCAGCTCCTTCTGTGCTTATTTCCCCGGATACCGGGGTATAGATGATCTGCTCCTTCACTTCCACAGCATCGTTACCCAGGACTACCTTGCCATCCACAACACCATAGCCAACCTTAAACCACCTAGAGGCTCCGCCTTTTTCGATCTCTACGATGCAGTGGTCATCGTACACTCGGCGCACCCAAACGAAATTCTCGGGTTCTTTGAACTTGGTGCGCAAGACCATCAGTAACGCTTCTCTTAACCCTTCGTGACTGCCATCGTAAGCCATCGAAGAAGCCCCAGGTGCAGGGATGGCTTCCATCTCCCCGGTGGGCACATAGGTTATCTGCTCCACCACTTTGACAACATCTTCCCCTAGCACAACACGACCATCTGAAATTGAGTAGCTTACTTTCGCAAACTCTTTGGGGCCCGTAGAGGGCTCCATTCCAACGATCACATGGTCAGCAAAAAGACGATGGACCCAGGCGTGGACATCTTTGTTGCCAAACCTGGTTCGCACCGCCCCAAAGAGAGCCTCCCTTAACCCCTCGAAACTACCATCCCAACCAACTAGACTCACATCAAACTCGCCAGCAGTAATACCATCCATTTCCCCGACAGCAACAATTTCGGTGGGCATTCCTGCCCTATGCAGCGGTGTCCAATCAATGGACAACGGTTTGTAGCCGACTACATGAACCTCTCCACCAACATTCTTTAGCGTGGGCATGCCGAAGATCGACACTTGAGTGACCCTTTTGGAGCGGATCCACCGTTTGAGGTCCGCGGCTGCCTTGTCCACCACACCCCTAAAGTAAGCCTTGCCGTTTTCCCACTTGGCTCCTACCCAGTGGGTGACGGGCGTGGGAAACTCGGTGTCCACATTGTCCGGCTTCTGGTGCCCGAGGAAGCCAGATAGAGTGTGCTGGTTCACGAAGTTAACGATATCCTGCAAGCTCTCGCCCGTGTAGAACCAGCCGCGCTTGGACTTACTGGTTGGGACACTCACTACGACCTCAAGCGGGTCATCATCCCCGGCCTTGATAGCCTCCAAGTCAACCCCGGGGGCCAGAGGAATGTCTGCCGGCTTCATTCCACCGAGGGCAGCATCGAGGATAGACATCTCTCCCTCTACCAAGCTGGCGGGAGGTTCCTCTTCCAGCTCCTGATAGTGCCTCCGCAAGTGGGCCCTGGCCGCAGCTTTCTGATCATCCGTCAGGCTGGTGTTGGCGGATAGGTCAGCAGCCGCCTTAGCAAGGGCAAACTTGTTCAGCACCACATCGCCTTCATCCGTCACTTCGTGATGAAGGCCGAAGACATGTTCCGGGCCGAAGTCTTCGCCTATGGGCGATGTCACCACCGCATATGCTTCTTGGATAGCTTCCTTGGCACCGCCGATTCCCTGCTCCAGGCCCTTTTTGAGTTTGGGCCACACGTTTGTGGGCTCCCAGGCCTTGATGGAAACGGTGTCTTTGATGGTGAATACGCTAATCGGTATTGGTGTCACCCCCTTTCAAAGAAACCAAAATGACGGCCAGCTTCTCTGTCATCCGTGGCCAAGAGCTCTCCCTTTTTCAGCGGAGGCGGCCACCCTCTTGAGGCTCCAAACACAGCAAGAACACCACAGCTACAACAAACATCCCGACCCAGAACGCAGTCATGTCAGCACCCCCTCGATCATGGCATCAACAGCCTGGCTTACCATCTCGAGCATCCGCTCGGCACTGGGGAGGTAGACCTCAAGCAGATCCGGTTGGTCTTTGTACTCCCGCCACAACCGATCAACGTTCTGACGAGCTTCCTTCTCGATCTCCCGCAGTTTCTTGAGCGACTCAACTCTCGCTTTTAGTTTTGATCGTGGGAAGGCGATGATATCAAGGTCGCCAAGTTGACGCATGTGTCTGTCCACAGACTCAGAGGCAGCCTTCCTTGCCGCTTCCCTGACCTGTTCCACGGTCGGGTTTTCTCCAAGATTCTTCAAAGGGTCTCTTTGCTTCTGCAGGTTAGACTCGGGCCCCCACGTTTCGTCTGCCTCACCTTGGTTCTTGAGCTTGGTGGCCGAGATCTCACGGTACTTCTGCCTGATGTCGTCAACGCTTGCCCGACGGATGACTTCCATGCACTCATTGCAAATGCCGATGACGCAGAGACCTGGCCCATCAGGATCGGCGTTCGCTCGCGGGACAAGGCCACCCATGCCTTGAAAATGGTCCCATTTCCGGCCGCACAGAGTGCACGTCCCGACCGCATGCCTGCTCAACCAAACCATCTGCCGAGCATCACTCATTGACTCCCTCTCCTTTCAAGGCATGAAAAAAGCACCACCGTTCAGTGATGCCTCATTCAGATAATCGGCAAACATATGTTCTATTCCCAAGGAGGACTTTCATCTGTTTCCTGCGAATAATCCATCAAGGAGGTGAGAAAATGGATCCCCGCGAGGAGCAGAAGTTGTTGGTCAAAGCCACCGCTCATCTTCAGAAAACTCTCGATGACGCGCAGCGCCTCGGCAGAGCATGCGCCGCCTTAGCCGATTCGCTCAAGGACCTATCGGCGTTCTTCAAAGAAACGGGTCTTGAGGAACTGTCACCAGTTGATAACGAGTTTCTTCTGAGAGTTGCAAACGAAGTAGACGAGCTCGCCAAGACCATTGACCAAGTGAAGGACGCCTTCACGAAGAAAGGACTCTTGGCATAACAACGGCGGGAGGAAACTCCCATCGTTTGCTATTCAGGTGTCCTTCCGTTTAGCCTATCCATCGAATGCCTCAGCGAACGGACCACCTGCCTCAACTTCCGTTCGGCCTTCCTCGGCTCAACGCCAGCTTCGATCTTCCTCTGGGCCTTCTCTCGCTCTTTCCTCACCTTCTTCTGCAACAGCTTGATCTCGTCATCAATCTTGTAGGCGATGGTCTCACGCCCACACTCCGGGCAGGTGAACCCGACTTCCTCGATACCATCCTCAACCTGCCTAACAAACATATTGTCCTGCACGATGAATACTGCAGGACAATTGTCGCACTGGACTTTGGTCTTATTCATGGTCCCTCTCCTTTGCGTGTAGTTCCTGGTCCCTGCGTCTCAGCAGTTCCAGGAGCTTCACAGCCTCAGAATACCTGCGCTCAAGAACAGCCAGTTCCCTCAGCTGCCTGCGGGTCAGCTCGCCCCTTTCGCGACCTCCCTGCAGATGCGGTATGGCCGTTTTGATCAGCCCGCAGGACTGCAGCAAGCTGTATCGGTGCTCGCTACTTAGTTGATCCCAATAATGGGCATAGTCAAACAGGTCCCTCATGCAGTCTCGTGCGAGATGGAGGAACTTGTCCCAATACCGCGTAGTCTCGAGGCTGGGTATCCGGGGCATGATGGCCCTCCTTAGAACACCATCTGCCTATAGATGTTGTTGTGCCACTCTTCCAAGTAGTCAACCGACCGGGGATCCTTCTTCCAACGGATCAAGTCCTGAACAAACTTCTCTGTTTCAATGACGACGGGCACGACGTAGCAGAGGCAGTTTGGGTGCGGGTGGGGAGGTTCTTCACCCTTCTTGTACACCCCTGGCCCCATGCCATAGAGGTCTGCAGACGCCAAATCGTCGCAGATATCTGGCTCCGGATGACTATCCGATAAGCAGTACTGAACGCCGATATAGGCCGGGTTGATCATGCCCCTGCTGTAGACTGCTTCGTTAAAGGCCATTGCGTACTCTGTCCTGGCAAGCCTGAGTGCTTCATAGGACAGGTTGCCAGGCACACGGCGCTCCATGCGCGCCATCATGTTCGGATAGTCTTCCGCAAGTGTACCATTTCTCACATAAACTTCTAAATCCTTCGCCACTTGGACAGCATCGCGCCCCGAAGTTATGCCTGCGTGGATAATATCCCGCATGGCCTGCCTGGCGGACTCGGCCTGCTCCCAAATGCGATCCGAAATAGCTAACCCTTGGCGAGTGCGCAGCCAGAAGGCTTCGACTGCAGACTTGTTGAGATCAGCAAACCCCCTCTGCAGGCGCAAGAAGTCTATCGGAGCATCCGCCTCTTTCAAAGCCCTGATGAGGAAGTTGTCTATCGGCCGGGCCCCGATCTCTACAACCTCCATCAGGCCCGTCTTGATGAGTGCAGCGCTCTTTTGGTAGATGGTGTCGGCTTCCTTGCGCAGCGCTTTGTCCAAGGCCTCGAGGTGGTTGCGAGTCAGCTGACCCACAGTGGGGCTCAAGCTTCTCAGCTGTTTGGCCACTCGATCCGCCGCATCCAGGTATATCTTGGCCAATGCGGGCTCATGCCTCAGTTTGACAGCCAGAAAGTCCCTTCTGGCTGTGAGGAGTTCCCGGCCCATCACGCTGTCTGATATGCGCCGAATAAGCTCGATGTTGCGCCTGGTCATCTCCTGGACAGACATCACGCATCACCATCACGGCCGCGGTTCTGGCTCTTTTGGATCTCGGCCAAGACCTGCTCGATCATCTTTTGTTCATCTTCAGCGAGCTGAGCGTCCTCAAGCTGAGACCTGCGCAGCATATCCTGGACGATCCTGTCTTTCTCACCCATCACCTCGGGGTCATCACTTTCGTAGTCGTTCATGGTCTCGACGTACTTGGCCAGGAACGACACGGCAGCCTCGTGAGACATGATCTGGTTATTGACGGCCGTGGTGAGGGCCCTTACCAATACTTCGATGGTCTCAGCAACCTCTTTGTCACCCCTCGGGTCTACCTCATCCCAGACCAGCTCAACAGCATGGGTAGCAAACTTCTTGCCTGAAGCCATCGACTCCATAGCCAGTACCATCCTGGCGAGCCTTTTCCAGCTGTCAGCGAACTGCTCCCGTTTGCGATCAATCTTCTTGATCAGCACGGGCATCTGCTCCTTAACGCTGGCCAGGGAACTGGGCGTGTGGGTTCCGAATGCAAACTCCGGTGTCTGAGAGGCATCTATGATACACCAGAACAGCAGTTGAAGCAGTTCTTTGGCATCGCCGGTGGCAGAACGCACTTCGGCGAAGTCGGCGTCTTCACCGTCTTGCGTAAAGATGAACGCCTCTCTACCATCAATCTTGAGTTCGCCGCCCTTACGCATGAACTCGGCAAGATCCGTTATGCCGAAGTTGACTGACAAGAAGGTGTCGACGTCTTTGAGATGCAACTTGAGTTTCGGAGTGCTGTGTAGCTTGGAACCCTGGATGGCGTGGAGCATCACATCGTGATATGCCTTGATGAACGGCTCGATCACCTCGAGCTCGCTCTTCCCAAAAGCAGACCCTGGATCCCTCTCGTTGGAAAACTGAACGATAGGGATGAACCCCCACGGATTTTCCCGTTCCCCTTCCTCGATGCCAGGGTTGTCTCCTTCGATGATCGTCGTGATTCGGGCATCTCTATTGATGCGCTCCTGCACCTTGCATTTGCGTAGATTCCCTCGTTCGTCAATCCATCCGCAGGAGGACTCGAGTACATACTCGATGATCTCACCCGTGATGGGGTGGCGCTTCAGTTTGTCCTGGGCAATCATCTCGGGCGGAATTATGTTATAGACTAACCTGCCGCCAACGGCCTCGGGATAAAGCGCACTGTTTTCTTCGGACTCTTCCCGGGTAAGCCAGACCCAGCAATCCCCATCCCTCAGCCCACCCAGATGCGTCATTTGCATCAGTGAAGAGTGCTCCCCAAAGAACTCATCCAGCACCGCTTGCGCATCTTCATCCTCGCTGACAAAACGGGGTATGCCCATGAAGCCGACAGTAGTGTTAATCACCGGCTTGGCGAAGGCGGCGCCCAGCTTATATGCATCATTTGTGTTATCGTAGAGCTCTCGCGCCAGCTGGTAGTCCACAGGTTCAGAACGGAGTTGGTAAACACCCGGAGAAGAGCTGGCTATGCGTATTCCCCATCGATGAACCGTTTGGCGCAGCCTGGAGATTTCTCCTGCTATCTTGCTAGGTATCCTCACCATCTCACCTATGAAGCTCATCTTTTCACCCCGCTTCTAGCGATAGATCTTTATGCTCGCAAGTGCCCTCAAGGCGTCGATGTTCATCCTGCGCCCTTTCGCAAACAACAAACAGACCGCATCGCCATAGTCTGGGGAGCGGCCTAAGCGCTTTTTCATCTCAGCCTTTGACTCGACCACAATCTTTCCCGAGGAGTTGATCTTGTACTTAATGCCGGACAGGTCGGCCAGGAGTTCATCATTCGGCGGCAGACCGATCGGGTTAGGGTTCATCTTGGTATTCGGGTCCAGGAGCTGCCGCAGGTTCCACCACAGCTCACTGCGTAGGTTGTCGAAGTTCTCGGGGTCGTTGGGTTTCTCTGCAACGTTGACCTCGGTCACGGGAGCGCTTTGCTCCCTCAACCTGTCTGCCACGCCGGCGCCCAGACCGATGACGTCGATCTTGATATCGGTGGCCCTGTGCTCCTTGTACGCCTGAATCACACGGCCAGCGGTCTCCATGGTGTCCTGCTGGCTGTAGTCGTGGAGCGCGATGACCTTCCACCCGTGTCGAACGCCGATGACGGTTTTGTCGCTGCCGAACCTGGCAACGTCCACACCGAGTTCGACCGGTTCGCCGTGCTCCATGTCATGCCATCTCTCCATAGCCGCTTCGATCCAAGCCAAGGGGATGAGAGTATCCTCGCTCTCTGGGGGAAACTCACCCTTAACGCGCGCAATATAGGCCGGCGACTCCGGCCCCCAGCGTCTGTACTTATCGGCCACCCACTCCGGAGTTATCAGCTTCGGGTTTGGCAAAGGCCCGGTGATCTTGTTACGCCAGGTGTCGGCAGCGATGTCGCTCTCTGTTATGCCAAACGCCATGAAATTGGGCGTGTCAAACGCGGATATGCTGAGCGTCTTCCAGCCCCCGCCTCTGAACGCCTGAAAGAATGTCCCCGCCGTGCTGGTCGGGTTCCCCAACAAGAGAAGACGTGCGTTACTCGAAGTAAGCACACCCTCAATGGCCTCAAAGATTTCTTCAGGCACGCCCGCGGCCTCGTCCACCACCACCAGAATGTTCTCTTCGTGGAAGCCTTGGAAACGGTCGGGCTCATTCGTAGACAGGCCAGCAGCATACCACTCGTCCTGGACGATCTGAATCTCCGGGCTTTTGGGAAGGAGGTTACCCCCAAGCGGTATCTTGGCCCTCCTGTATGAAGCCCTCACTTCCTTCCAGATCAGCTTCTCCACCTGCCTCCAGGTCGGAGCTGTACTCAGAACGATTGAGTACGGGAAGCAGGAGAGGAACCAGAGTATCAGCTGGCCTGCGATGAACGACTTGCCGACGCCGTGGCAGCTCCGGACGGCGGTTCTGGGATAGTCTCTGACCGCCCGCAGTATCTCCGCTTGCTTCTCCCACGGGTGAGCGTTCAAAACTTCCTCGACGAACCAAACAGGGTCACGCTGGGCTTTCTGGAGGATCTGCCTCTCCTTCATGTGCTTTCACCACCAAATCAACCCAGCTCTTTAATTCGACAGGTCCTCCATCTTTGCCGGTGATCTCGGTCTCTTTCCGGTCCCTCCACTCTTCGGGTTTCCGGTTCTTGAGCCAGAAGATTTGGGCAGTTACATCGGGCAACACCTGCTTCCGGGTCTTCTCTACACGTTTGCCACCGCTTTCGGTCGCAATCATCTTGACCTCTTCATACTCATACCCCAGCGCCCTTTTGAGTAAGGCACTTTCGACTTGGCGGTCAACAACCTCTTTGCCTCTTTTTAAGGCCTCGCCTATCTCCGGGTAATTCTTTTGCCATTCATACAATGTGGAGGGGTGGATGCCGATTTGCTGCGCTACTTGTTCGTTGGTAAGACCATCTCTTGCCCAACCGGCGATCTTCCCAAGGCCTTCCTCGGTTATCCAGTCTTTATAGGTTGTTGGCCTTCGCCTGGACCTTTTCTTAGACACTCTCGCCACCTCCCCAAACAATCAGTTCTTTTTCTTCTCGGCCGTGTTCCTGATAACCTTCTTGAGATACGCCTCGCGCTCCTCAAAGGAATCCATCGAGATGATCTGGCCTCGAATGCTCTTCATGCCCTGCCGGCTAATGCGCCCGTCTTTATACAGAGTATCAAGAACCTGGATGTGTTCCTTGGCAATCATGACAGCAGCACCGCCTTCTGACCCGTGAATTGCTCCCAGCGCTCGATAATGACATCACAGTATATCGGGTCCAACTCCATCATGTAGCAGGTGCGGTTGAGTTGTTCGCAGGCGATAAGGGTTGAACCGGAGCCGCCAAATAAATCAAGGACAATTTCTCCTTCT
>Ga0209409_1002215_pt1 | contig 14817 bp, 16 predicted proteins | sample AD_JPNMR1_MetaG_FD_184424 | JGI IMG/M metagenome (GOLD analysis project Ga0209409, IMG submission 184424) | Active sludge microbial communities of municipal wastewater-treating anaerobic digesters from Japan - AD_JPNMR1_MetaG (SPAdes) (version 2) | ecosystem: Engineered > Bioreactor > Anaerobic...
AACAGGTCAAGTATTTAGTCGGACAGATTTTGGATATGTGATAGAAGGATTAGATATAAATTTACCAAATAGCGAATGGATAGCTGAGCATCACAAATGCGCACCAATTTGGTATGGCTGGGAAAATAGTGAAAAAACAATTGAAGAATTATATAAAATTTTAGTTAGGTGATTTTTAATAATGAAAGTATTAGTAATAGGTTTTAAATGGAATTATCCAATAACAGAATTTGTTTGTAATGCCTTTAATTATAATGGAGCTGAAGCAAATTATATATATTATCAAAATCAACCATCTGAACGGACTAAATATTATATTCGCAAATTAGAGCAGTTTCATTTATATAATTTTTTGAAAAATAAAATTGATAAAAAAGTTGAAAATGATATTTTTAAAAATAATCATTTTAGTATATTGAACGAAATAAAAAATAAAAAATATGATTTGATATTTATTTTAAAAGGCGAATATATTCATTCAGAAACTATAAAAGAAATAAAAGAAAAAAATAAAGATGTAAAAATATTTGTTTGGTATATGGATGATCCCTTTATATGTTGGTTTGATAATAATCAATATAAATTTTTTGAAGAGAGTATAAAATCAACAAAATATTTTGATAAAATTTTTGTATTTGATGAGTATTTTGTTGAAGGAATAAAACAGCGTTTGAATAAAGAAATATATTATTTGCCCTTGGCTTTTGATGATACTATATTTCAAAAAAATAAAACTGAAAAAATATTTAATATATCATTTATTGGCTGTCAAACGAATGAACGATATGAACATTTAAAAGAACTTGAAGCATTTGGATTAACTTTGTTTGGTGGTGATTGGCAGGAATATAAATTAGGTGATGTTATACCATTAGAAAAAACAAATACGATTTACAATCAAAGTTTAATTAATTTTAATTTTCATCATTATCAAACAGTTTTTGGCGCTAATACCCGTACTTTTGAAGTGCCAGGCAGTGGAAATTTTTTATTAACTGATTATAGAAAATCAATGGAACAATTGTTTGAAATTGGCAAAGAAATCGAATGTTTTAAATCAAAAGAAGAACTAAAAGAAAAAGTAAAATATTATTTAGAAAATAAGAATAAGATATTTGAAATTAGCGAAGCGGGCTATAAAAGAGCAATAAAAGAACATACTTACAAACATCGAATAAAATATGTATTTGGATTTTTTTTAAAAAATATATGATTTCCAGACAAGAAAAATATATAAAAGAAGTATATAGCAAATATTGGATTACAGCACGAGAAAAGAAGTATGGTTTTTTAGAATATGATAAAAAAATGTTGAAAATAATTTATGGATTGGGTTTAAAAAAAATGCAAAAATATTAGATGTATGCGCTGGCACAGGGTATCCGTATATTTTTGATTTAATAGAAAAAGGATTCAAAAATATTTACAGAATCGCCAGAATGCGGATATCGTCATATTTTTTTGAAATTAAAAAAAGCAGGAATAGAAATCGGTAGAGATAAAGCATTGAAATTTATGCGAAATATGGGCATTTGCGCTATTTATCCGAAAAAAAAGAACAACGATTTATAATTTATCCGTATCTTTTGAGCGTCTTGAAAATAATCAGTGCAAATCAAGTTTGGGCAGCAGATATTACATATATTAAATTAAGTCAGGGCTTTAGTTATTTAGTTGTTATTATAGATATTTTCAGCAGAAAAATTTTAATTTATAAAATTTCAAATTCGCTTGATGCTCAATTTTGTATTGACGCATTAAATAAAGCATTGGCGAAATATCCGCCGCCAGAAATTTTTAATACAGACAGGGGTCTCAATTTTATTCTGAAAATTTTTGCAAAATCATTATTGATAAAGATATTAAAATGTCAATGAATTCTACTGACAAAGCGCTTGATAATATTTTTGTTGAGCGTTTTTTTGGAACGATTAAATATGAAAATATTTATCTTTATAATTATGAATCTATGTTTGCTTTATTTAATGGCTTGAATTGTATTTTTTATAAATATAATTCTTTACGCGAACATTCGGCCATCGCTAATTTATGCCCTGACCAAGTTTATTTTATGCTAACGAGAAGGTGATTAATTTAATTTTAAAAAAAGGAAAAATCGCTTGATTTTTTTGTCTTGACTTTTTTAGTTCACTATAATAAAACTGAAATATAATTATCAGGGAAAAAAAATTAAAAACTGAAATTGGTAAAGAAAAGAATAGATATTATTTTTAATATTAGATTTTTGTATTTGACTATTAGACAAAAATAAATATATTTAATGATTATGTTTAATCACAATAATTATATAAAAAATTACTATAGTGAATACTGGCTAAATGCAAGGGAAAAAATTTATGGTATTTTAGATTATGATAAAAGAATTTTAAATTTTATTTATACAAATTTTTCAAATTCTAAAAGAATAATCGATATTTGAGTGGCACAGGGTATCCTTTTTTAACACTTTTAACTGAAAAAGGATATAATAATTTATTTGCTAATGATATAGCATTTAATTTATTATTGAAAAGTAAATCAACATTAAAAAATGTTAGATATATAAATAGTGATATCCAAAAATTACCATTCAAAAAAAAAACATTTGATTTACTAATTTGTCTTCACTCGAGTTGGTATTTTTCTGATGTTGTTAATGCATTAGAAAATAGCATTTTGATAGCTGATAATATCATAATCGATTTTTTGAATAAAAATAATTTTAAAAAAAGAATCGAATTTTATATTAATAAAATTTACCTAGTATATAATGCTTTTAAACATATTTTCTATTATCCTTATTTGTTTTTAAAAAAGAGATTTAATATATTTAAGAGAATATACTATCTTTTTCAATCAATCTTTGAATATAAATTGACAGATATGAATAAAATAATTAAATTACTAAAAGAAAAAAATTTAAATTATAGGATATTTAATCCATTAATGGAAGAAATAACTGAAAAACAAATAAAAAAATATGAGAGAATAATAATCTATATTTATAATATATGAGAGAATAATAATCTATATTTATAATAAAAAAAGTATATGAAGATATTATATGTATCGAATGGAAATATTGTATATGATTTAAAATTTATAAAAAAAATGTTAGAATATAATTATATTGTTGGTTGGGTGAGATTTAATATAGTAAATGAAGAAGAATTAAAAAAAATTTCAAAAATTGAAAATTTAAAAATTTATTATTTAAAATTTCCAAGATTAAATAATTATTTTTCAAATAAAATAAATCAAATTTCGACAAATATTTTTCGTGTAAGATTAGACGATTATTTAATTGTAAAAGATTTAAAAAAAATAATATATGAATTTAACCCTGATATATTATATGGTGGTTGGGTAATGTATGAAGGTTATTTTTGTGCAAAAGTAAATTTTCATCCTTTTTTATTAATGCCTTGGGGAACCGATATTTTGATAGAGCCATTTAAAAAAATAAATAAATTTAAAAGGATAAGATGGACTATACAAAAAGCTGATATGATAACTTGTGATTGCGAATATCAAAAAGAATATGTCTGTAAAATAGGTCAATATCCTGAAGAAAAAGTAATCACTTTTCCGTGGGGGATAGATTTAAAAATTTTTTATAAAAGAAGAAATAATATAAGGGAAAATATTGGTTGGCTTTCAAATGATTTAATTTTGGTTTGTTCGAGAAATTTTCATCAAATATATGGGCATATTTATTTATTTAATGCATTTAAATATTTAAGTAAAAAATATGAAAATTTAAAACTTTTATTAATTGGTGATGGTGAATTAAAAAATAGTTTTAAAAAATTTTTTGAAGAAAATGAATTATTGAATAAAGTTTATTTTACAGGTTTAATAAGTCAAGATGAAATGGCAAATTATTTAAGTTGTGCTGATATTTATGTTAATGCTTCATTAAGTGATGGTGTATCTTGTTCAATGTTAGAAGCAATGGCATGTGGATTACCAGTTGTTACTACTGATATTCCAGTTAATTATGAATGGATTATAAATTATGAAAATGGGTTTATAGTTCCAAGAAAGAATATTGATGCATTAATAGAAAAAATTGAAATATTAATAAATAATAAAAATTTAAGAAATCTAATGTCAACAAATAATATCAAGAAAGTTAAGGAAAAAGCTGACTGGAATAAAAATTTTGATGTATTAAATAATATTTTAATAAAACTTTATAATAATAAGATTACAATCAATAAATTATGAATTTTTTTTGTATATTTATATTCATTTGGTTATCATAAGCATATCGGAACTTAAAGAATTAATTGTTTTATTGATATATATAATTTTTTAAATAATGGATATAGAAAATATAACAAATTTTCGGTTGAATATAAAAAGAGATTTTAAAAAATATTTTTATATTTTTATATGAAGAAATGAACATTCATTTTCTAAAATTAATTGAGCAAAGTTATGAAAAAAATTTTTAATTGAAAATAATATAAAAATACAAGAAAATAAATTTTCTTATATAAATAATGTTTTTGATAGTTTTGAATTAAGCGCAGAATATATGGAAAAAATAAGAAATAGAATATTGAGAAAATATTACTTATCATTTGATATATTATACAACGATTAAAAGAAATAAAAAGTTATAAAGAATTTAAAAATTATTTAAAAGCAGGTTTATAATAAATTATGAAAATAGTTTTATTAAATCTACCATTTGAGAAGTTTGGAGGTGTAAAAGGGCATGGTGGAAAATCTATGCCTACAAATTTATGTTTATTAAGTGCTTATTTAAAAAAATATAGTAGTATTAAAAATGAAATTATCTTAATTGATGCTGAAGCAGAACAATTAGATTTTAATGAAATAGTTGAAAGAATAAAAGAATTTGGAGCAGAATTAATAGGAATTACTTGCCCAACTCCAGTTTATGAAATATGTTTAGAATTAATGAAAAAAATAAAAACAATAATAGAAAAAGTAATAATAGTCCTTGGAGGTCCACATCCTACTATTTTTGCAGAAGAAGTCCTAAAAGAAAGTGATGCTGATATATGTGTTATAGGAGAAGGCGAAGAAACATTTTTGGAATTAGTGACTGTATTAAATTTTAAAGGTGATTTAACAAAAGTAAAAGGTATTGTATTTAAAAAAGAAGGAAACATAATAAGAACAGAAAAAAGAAAACTAATAGAAAATTTAGACAAAATACCATTTCCAGATAGGGACATAATTAAGTTAAATTTGTATTATCCACCACCAACAAAGAGAGTGAGTAATTATAATGCTACTTCACTTGTAACATCGCGGGGTTGTGTATTTCATTGTACTTATTGTATAGCGACAAAGATTTGGGAACATAAAGTAAGATTTAGAAGTGTAGAAAATGTCATTAGTGAAATAGAAATGTGCGTCAATAAATATGGAATAGCAGAGTTTAATATACATGATGAATGGTTCACTATTAATAAAAATCGAACAATCGAATTATGTAAAAAAATAATTGAAAAAAAATTAAAAATTGCATGGATATGTATGGGCAGAGTGCATCCATTAGATGAAGAGTTATTAAGTTGGATGAAAAAGGCAGGTTGTAAAAAGATAAATTTTGGCTTTGAATCAGGAGACCAGAAAATATTAGATAATATTAAACATCAAACAACATTAGAACAAGGATTAAGAGCAGCTAAATTATGTCATAAAGTAGGTATAAAAATTGGGGCAAATTTTATGATTGGTGCAATAGGCGAAACATTAGAAACAATAAAAAACACAATAAAATATGCAAAGAAAATAAAACCAGATACAGTAGCATTTTTTGCAGCAACTCCGTATCCTGGGACAGAGTTTTATGAAGAGGCAAAACGATTAAAGTATTTACGCGAAGACATAAAATGGCAAGATTTTACATTAGTTTCTAATTCATTACCTGTTGTTAATTTACCGGATTTATCAGCAAAAGAAATTAAAGAACAAATAAAAAAAGCATATAAAAAGTTTTATTTAAGACCGAATTATATAACGAATAAAATATTAAAAATTCGTTCGTTCATCGAATTAAAAAATTTGATTGAAGGGATAAAGATTTTTTTTAGAGTAAAATAAAAATTTAGATTTTACAAAATGAAAGAAAAATTATTGTTTATAAATCCACCATCCAAAACCACAATATATAAAAAAGCAAAAGTTAAAAATGCAGTTCCATATGCCCCTGTATTATCGTTAGTTTCTTTATTTTCAAATATAGAAAATGCAGATTTTGATTATGACTATTTTGATTTGAATTTAGATGACTATCAAAAATTTATTGAAAAAATAAATAGTAATAATTACTATTATTATTTGCTCTATGTTAATACTCCATTATATTATGAGGTAAAAAAAATAATTTCAATAATAAGAAAATATTCCAAAGGATTTATTATTATTGGCGGTCCGCATATTTCTGCATTACCAAAGGAAAGTTTAATAGAATTAGACGCTGATTTTGCAGTTTGTGGCGAAGGTGAAGAAGCAGTTAATAAAATAATATCGAATAATTTTAGAAATAGTTTAGGTATTTTTTATAAAGAAAATAATAAAATTTATGGGGAAGGTCATACAGAATATAAAAAAAACTTAGATGATTTGAAATATAATAAATATAATAAAATAGATATTTCAAGATATAAAAATACAAAACTTATTTGTCGGAGAGAACCATTGGGTTTTATTGAAACAAGCCGCGGCTGTGTTTTTGGTTGTATATATTGTAATAAAAATATTTTTGGACGACAATTCAGATACAAAACACCAGAACGTGTAGTAGATGAATTTGAGTATATGAAAAAAGTTGGATTTAATGAGTTATATGTTGTTGATGATGGTTTTACAACAAATTTAGAACGCGCAAAAAAGATTTGTGAATTGATTATTAGAAAAAATATAAAAATAAATTGGGCTTTACAAAATGGTATAAGAGTTGACTGTATAGATTTTGAAATTATGCAGTTGTTAAAAAAGTCAGGGTGTTATCGAGTTAGTTTTGGTATAGAATCTGGCAATCAACAAATATTAGATAAAATAAATAAAGGTGAAAAAATCAATAATATAAAAAAAGCAGTTGATTATGCACGAAAAAATGGAATGGAAACAATTGGTTATTTTATGATGGGTTTACCAGATGAAACAGAAGAGACATTAAATGATACAATAAAATTAATGAACACATTAAATTTAGATATTGCGAAAGTATCGATATTAGTTCCATATCCTGGAACACCATTATTTTCAGCGCTTGATGCTGAAAATAAAATATTAACAAAAAATTGGGCGGTTTATAATGTTTATTCACCTAATAAAATTTTTATTCATAATTCTCTTGACTGGGAAATTATATATAAATATTATAAAAAATCATATTTACAGTTTTATTTAAATCCAAAATTTATTATTAAAAGAATTATAAAAGGATTAAAAACTGGTGATATATTTTATGATATTATTTATTTTTTAAAGACAAATTGGTTTTCGATTTGAAATTTTAAAAATAGAAATGTAAAAAATTATGTGGAATGGCAAAAAAATTTCGATAGTATTTCCAGCGTATAACGAAGAAGAAAATATAGCGGAAGCAGTAAAAGAATTTAAAAGTTTGGTAGTAGTAGATGAAATAGTTGTAGTAAATAATAATTCTAGAGATAGAACCGCGGAATTAGCGAAAGCCGCAGGTGCGCGCGTAGTCAATGAAGAAAAACAAGGTTATGGATATGCAATGCAACGCGCATATGCTGAAGGCAGTGGAGATATAATTATTTCAGCAGAGCCAGACGGTACTTTTTCGGCGAAAGATGTATATAAGTTGTTAGCTTATTCTGAAGATTTTGAAGTAGTATTAGGTTCACGCACTAATAAACTACTTGTATCAGAAGGCGCTAATATGTTTGGATTTATTAATTTTGGTAATGTAGTGGTAGCCAAACTTTTACAATTTTTGCATGACGGACCAACGCTAACAGACTGCGGCTGTTCAATGCGTTTGATACATAAATCTGCTTATCAAAAAATTAAAGGTAATTTAACAGTTGGACAATCACATTTCTTGCCAGAAATGGTTATTTGGATATTAAAAAAAAAAATAAGATGCATCGAAATACCTGTTAATTATCATCGACGCAAAGGATATTCAAAAATAACTGGGAATTTCAAGGGCGCTTGGAAGACTGGAATAAATATGATAAAACTAATATTGTTTTATAAATTGAAATTTCTTTTCAGCCGTTGATGATTTCAAATTTAAAAGATATTTTAGATTTTAGCAAACAAATTTATAAGTATTATAATGGACAGATAAAAATACGCGAATTGCCTAAATTTTATTGGATAGAGCCGACTAATCATTGTAATTTACAATGCATAATGTGTCCAAATAAAGAAATCAAAAATAAAGGTATAATGGATTTTGAATTATTTAAAAAAATAATAGATGAAATCAAACAATCTGCTAAATCTGTTTTTTTATTTGGCGGCGGCGAGTCATTAATAAATAAAAACATTTGTTATTTTATAGAATATTGTAAAAAAAATCAAATACGACCATTATTGCATACTAATGCTGTTTTACTTTCTAATGAATTATCTATTAATTTAATAAAATCAGGATTGAATTATATATCATTTTCATTTGATGGTTATGATAAAAAAAATTACGAGCGAATAAGAGCAAATGCTAATTTTGAAAGGACATTGGAAAATATAATAATTTTTTTAAAAAAAAATAAAGAAGCGCAAAAAAAAGTTTATACTGTTTTTCAAGTGATGATAGATAAAGATTATGATTTTACAGATTTTGAAAAACAAAAGCAAAAAATGATTAAGTTATTAAAAGAAAATTATATTGATGAAATAGTCGAGAAACGTCCGCATGATTTTGGCGGATATTATAATGACAATAATTTTATAAATAAAAATAAAAAATATGTTTGCGCTTATTTTTGGACTACTATGATGATTCGTTATGACGGCAGCATTTCGCCATGCTGTGTAGATATTACCGGCGATATAACGATGGGAAATGCAAATCAGAATTCAATAACTGAGATTTGGAATAATAATAAATATTTAGATTTTAGGAATAAGATGTTTAAATTAGAAATGGATGGTTTGCCTAAAAAATGCAGCACTTGTTTTAATATGTATCGAAAAAAAACTCTTTGCTTTCCATCTGGTACAGAGTCGATATTTGGACAATTATTAATAAATATTTTTGGCAATAAAATCGAATATTATTTAAAAAAAACAGCGTCTATATTTAATCCTGAAATTTTATATAAAAATGTTTGAAAATATATATTGCGATATTAGAGATTGTTATAAAGATTGTTCATTATTTGCTAAAATTTTCATTTATGCGCGATGTTTGATAGCGCCATTTGAAAAAATTATTAAATATATACCGGAAAAAGGAATAATTGTTGATATTGGTTGCGGTTATGGGATGTTCGCAAATTATATTTCCACAAAACGAAAAAATTGTAAAATTGTCGGTATAGATTTTAATGATAAGCGGATAGCGGAAAATAAAAAATCAATAACCAATAGAGAAAATATAGATTTTTTTTGTTGTGATGTTAAAGATTTGGAATTGACAAATTGTGATGTTATATGTATTATTGATTTGATGCATCATATTGATTTTGAGAAACAAAAACAATTGTTAGAAGAATGTTATAAAAAATTATCAAAAGGCGGACTATTAATTTTTAAAGAAATAGATACAACGCCTAAATGGATGTATTATTGTAATATACTGCATGATTCTATAATGGATTTTGGCAATAAATTGCATTTTAGAAATTCAGATGAATATAAAAAATTAATTTGCGAACGCGGTTTCAAATTTAAACAAAAAGAAATAATGCATAAAACATATTTATCGCATTATTTGATGATTTTTGAAGTTTGATTTTTAGAATAATAATCGTTAATTAACTTTTGAAAAATTTTGATAAAAGAGTTTTTTAAAAATAAATTATGTTTTTAATAGATTATTTAAGATCTTATTGTAAAGAACGGCGTTTGCGCGATTTATTGTCAGTAATAGCAGAAGAATATATAGTTCCAATATTTAGGAATTTACCTGGAATTGAAGGTATGTTTTTACGGTGGTTGTTATATAAATTAATCTTTAAAAAAATCGGAAAATTAGGGATAATTTATCGTGGAATATATTTTGTAAATACTTCTAAATTAGAAGTAGGCGATAATTTGACAATCAATATCGGAGCATTGATAGATTCTCGCGGCGGTGTGAAAATAGGTAATAATGTAATGATAGGACCTAATGCTGTTATAATGTCCTTTGACCATAATATCTATGATTTATCAGTGTCAATGCAAAAAGCAAAACCGATATATAAAGAGATTATAATAGAAGATGATGTTTGGATAGGCGCAAACTGTGTAGTCAAATGTGGTGTGCGTATAGGAAAAGGCGCGGTTATAGCCGCAGGCGCAGTTGTCACGCGCGATGTGGAAGAGTATTCGATAGTAGCTGGCGTGCCAGCAAAGAAGATAGGAAGTAGAAATGAAAAAAATATATAAATGGCTAATTGTTTTAGTTATATTAGTCATATCAACAATAATATATTTTTTTATTTCAAAAAAGAAAGTTATTATTATCGGAGATTCATATATAGTTAATTTACAAAACTTTTGTAAAAATTCAAATAATTGCATTAGCCGTAATAATTTTATTTTTTTTGGAATTAATGGAATGACATCAGAGGAGTTGTTATTATCAATAATAAAAAACAATATTTTTCGAAGGATATTTTATTATGATACCGTGTTTATATTAATAGGCACTAATGATATTAAGAAAAATATTGAAGTTAATAGATACATTGAGAATATAAAAAAAATTATCCAATTAATAACTGCAGAAAAAAGATGGATAAAAAAAAAAATTTATTTGATAAACATTCCAAATATATATTTATTTCCAGAAAATAAATATTTTACTCAAGAACAAATAAAAAAAATAAATATATATAATTTAAAACTGAAAGAATTTTTTGGGATTGATAAAATTATAGATATTTATCAAATAAATATTAAACCAGATAATTATCAAGATGATGGAATTCATTTTAATAAAGTTGGGACAAATAATTTATTTAATGAAATATTAAAAAAAATTGAATGAAAAAGATTGTTTTTTCCTTTTTAACTATTTTATTTTTTTTCCTATTATTAGAATTATTAGCTAAAGGATTATTTTTTTATTTAAAAAGCATTAAAAAAGATATGATAATATTTAAAAGATTATATAGTAATTATAGTGACTATAATAATATTTATTATAAAGTTTATCCATATTCAATTTTTAGAATGAATGATAAAAATTTAGAAGTAAAAAAGTATAATGATAAAATAAATAGTTATGGATTTCGTGATGATTAGTTATGGATTTCGTGATGATGAATTTTCAAAATTGATAAATGATAAATATGATTATCGAATTATTTGTGTAGGTGGATCAACTACATTTGGGACTGGCGTTAATAATTATATGTTTTCGTATCCAAAACAATTAGAACAGTTTTTAAATAATAATAATTTTATGAATAAAAAATTTCAAGTAATAAATGGTGGTATTCCATTTTATACAACCAAAGAAATATTAATATCTTTAATTGATTTATTATCAATATTTCAATATAAAGTCGATTTTGTAATTATTTACGAAGCTATAAATGATTATATGCCCAGAATTTATAATAATTATAAAGCTGATTATAGTCATTTTAGAAAAATTTTGGAGACATTTGAAATTCCGTTTATTTATAAAAAATCATTTTTAGAAAAATCGGATTTATTTTTACTTATCAGATATAAATTTACTAATTTTCGTAATAGTAGAAATTTAACTAATTATTTTACTAAAACCGAAAATTACTCAAATATAGATATTAATTTTGAAAAAAATGGGTTATCGGGATATATTAATAATATAAGAACAATGATAAGTATATGTAAAGCAAATGATATAATTCCAATTTTAGTAAATTTTATTTATTGCGAAGATTTTGAAGTTGATAAAAAGGAAATTATTCATATAAAAGAATGTAATGAAATTTTAAAAAGTTTAGTTAAAAAATATAATATACCATTTATAGAATTAAAAAATATTGATTTTCAAAAATCAGATTTTGTTGATTTTGTTCATTTAAATGAAAAAGGAAATAAAAAAAAAGCCAAAATAATAGCAAATTGTTTTACTGATATTATTAAAAAAAAAAGAGAATTATAATGCGCGATAATAACTATACAACTTTTCTACAAAAACATAGCGAACAGTGGTTTGAAAATATTTGCAAAGAATATACTAATGTAATAAATTTTTTTAAATTACCGAAGAACGAAGTGCTGATAGATTTGGGTTGCGGGCAAGGACATTTATTAAAAGTATTGAAAGATAATAATTTCACAAACTTTTACGGATTAGATTTTGATTGCAAAATTTTGAAAAATAATTTTGTTAAAGATAGAGTTTTAAATGGTAATATTATTAAATTACCTTTTAAAAATAATAGTATTTCAAATATAATTATAATGGGCACATTGCATCATTTAAATTCGATAGATGAATATAAAATCTGTTTGGTTGAATGTGAACGGATATTAAAAAAAGATGGTATGCTTTATATTTATGAACCAGCAAATACAATAATTAGAAAAATAAGCGCTTTTTTTCTTATGTCGCCGATATCAAATTTATTTACATACTCGAAAAATGTGCGAAAATTAGTTGAAATAGAATGGCAAGAATATAATTATTGGCTAAAAAATTTAGAAAATTTTTATAAAATTATTTCTGATTTGAATTTTCAAATTATTTTAAAAAAAGAAAAACTTACAAAATTATATATTATTTTAAAGAAAGGATAAAAATAAAATGCAGACATTTATCAATGATTTAAAGAAAATTGATTTTAAGGTTTATTTATTATTAATTGTATTTTCAATAATATTTTATTATTTATCATTAAAATCAGAAATTATGGCCGGCGACGGAATAATACATTTGACATATTTTCAGCGCACTAATATTGGTGGCAATTATCGGACGCCATATTATGCAATGCTACTTAATTTTTTAAATATTTTTTTCTCTGATAAAGAATTATTAGGCAAATTAATATCTTCGTTTGCTGGGATAATAACAGTAATTCCGATTTATTTATGTGCACTATTGTTATTTGACAAGCGCAGCGCATTTTATTCTTCATTATTTTGGTTATTAACTCCGTTACTTTATTTTCTTGGACCAAATGTAAATGATAGGTTATTGCCTTTACCTTTGACTATATTATCGTGGTATTTTTTTATAAAATATTATTTAGAAAAAAATAATAATTATTTATCAATAAGCATAATTTTAGCATTGCTAATTACTGCTGTTAGACCTTCAACCTATGTTATTTTACCGATTTATTTATATTATACTTATAAAGAGTTTTATCAAAAAAATGATGGTTATAAAAAAGTAATATTTGCATGGAGTTTTATTGTTTTAACTCTTTTGACTAAAATAATAACTGGCGGCGGTGGTTTGCCGATTGCAGACATTTATAATGAATGGTTTAAACCATTATTACCGTATAAATTTTGGATTTTATTTTATAATAATTTTGAAATGAATCTTGTTTCCACACCGTATCATTTTACTTATCCATTGTTTTTTGTGTTTGTTTGTTATCTGATTTTTTTAAAAGAAAAAATAGATGCTAATTTAAAATTTGCGTTAAAATTTTTTGGTTTAATTTTTTTGATTTTTTGGTTATTCCGCACTTTTTGGATTGTGTTTTGTGACTGGTATTTTATTGAAGTTATTCCATTTTTTATAATATTTATAGGAAAAATGTTTGTTGACTTTGAAAAATTAGTATTACCTAAATTTGAACATTTTGATTTTATAAGAAAGATATTAATTTTTTGTTTTAAAAAAAAATTATTATTTTTTATTGCATTTCTAAACGCTGCTATTTATTGTTTTTTAGTCGCTAAATATATGACTAATACTTTTGTCGGCTTAAAACGCTGCGCTGAATTTGTTAAACAAAATATAGATTTAAAAACTATAAATCAAATACATTGTTCTGATGCTTTTCATATTTCGCCATATTTATCTACATTAGAATTTGATATAAACAAAGTCCAGGAAAATGATTTAGTTATTTTGATGGATTATGGTCTTGCATTAGGAAAATGGGGGTTTAAAATTCAAGGTGCAATAGAAGAACTTAAAAACAAATTTGAAATCGAAGAACTATATGTTGGCAGATATGAATCGAAAAATTTTTTTACGAATATATCAATGAAACCGTATCGTTATAATTTTCATACTGAATGGTTTCCTAATAAATATAAAAGCCAGTTTTTTAATTATATAGTATTGAAAGTAGTGAAAAAGAAAATATGAGATTTTTTAAAGATTTATTATTATTGCCGATACGGTTATTGTTTTCAAATGATTATTTAAAAGAAAGAGGAATTAGAACAGTAGAAGAAGAGCGGATTGATATAGTATTTTCGTATTTAAAAGGAAAAACTTTGGATATAGGTTGTGGCGCGTATAATTATCTTATAAAAAAATATAAAAATGGTATTGGTATTGATATAACTTTTTATAGAAATAATGATTTATGCGCATCAGCAGAAAATTTATGTTTTAAAGATGAAAAATTTGAAACAGTTGCTATAATTGGTACTTTGGATTATTTTGATAACAAAGAAAAGGCATTAAGAGAAATAAATAGAGTATTAAAAAAAGAAGGTCAACTTATTGTGACA
>Ga0209409_1002223_pt1 | contig 14770 bp, 10 predicted proteins | sample AD_JPNMR1_MetaG_FD_184424 | JGI IMG/M metagenome (GOLD analysis project Ga0209409, IMG submission 184424) | Active sludge microbial communities of municipal wastewater-treating anaerobic digesters from Japan - AD_JPNMR1_MetaG (SPAdes) (version 2) | ecosystem: Engineered > Bioreactor > Anaerobic...
AAGCCTGCTGCGTGACGGAGAGCTCACCACATGATGAAAAACCTACCGCATATAGAAAGCCTACTGCTAACATTGCTGTCCTGGCCGCAATTTGCCCGCTCAAAGGCTTATCTACGGTTGATCGAGTGCTGCCTTCTACTCCCTTTCCGAGAGCAAGCATCCGCTGTGGTCGAAAATGTGCCACAGAAAGGCTGTTTGGTGGAAGGTTTTCTACCACAGTTTTGAGCGTAAGCTCGAAAATGGTAGAGTCTCGACCACCAGGAGGCTCAAAGGTGGAAGGATTTCTACCACGATCAGGCGTTAAGGTGGTAGGATATCGACCACCACGCCTCCCATAATCTTACAAATCACGGTTTGGTGGTCGAAACTCGCCCACATTTTCTGAAAAGGTGGGCGAAAAACTGCCACATTTTCCAAAAAAGTGGTAGAAATCCTTCCACCTGAGCCCGAAAAAGCCCCCAAAACCCGCTTGAAGCCTGAAAATGTGGTCGATTCTCTACCACCTGAGCCGGTTTGGGTGGTTCAGAATCGCCCATTTATGAACGTTTGCTCGAAAAAATCCGAAAGTGTGGTCGAAATTGAACCACCTCTTTAAGAAAAGGTGGTTGAAAACAGACCATTTATGAGCATTTGCTCACAAAATCGGAAAGAGTGGTTCAGACTTAATCATCGTTTCAGAGAATGTGGTTGAAACGGAAGGACACTTTGTGTCAGTCTACAGACGACATTTCATCCAGGATCTTTTCTACGTTCCCGCGAACGTCTGCGGATATCTTGTCAAGGGCTTCCGGGTCACAAGCCTCGAACCGCAAAACAAGGACAGGCTGGGTATTTGACGCTCTTACGAGCCCCCACCCTTGCGGGAATTTTACTCTCACCCCATCTATGCGATCCACGCGAAAATCCTTTGAGTAGAGGTCCGCTATCCGCTCTACTACAGCCTGCTTCAGGTATTCCGGGCACTTCAACCTGATCTCAGGAGTGTTGCAAGCTGTTGGAAGGGTTTCTGCGATTTCTTGGAGGGTTCTGTCCTTGCGTGATAACAATTCAAGTAGTCTTGCACCTGCATATATCGCGTCATCGTACCCATAGTATGTATCGGCGAAAAACAGATGGCCACTCATTTCGCCTGCAAGCACAGCCTTATCCTCTTTGAGCTTAGCCTTGATTAACGAGTGTCCGACTTTCCACATTATCGGCTTTCCGCCTGCTTTCTCAATCTCTTCAAACAGCGCTTCAGAACACTTCACCTCACCGATAATCTTCGCCTCAGGTCGGCGCGAAAGAATATCCCTTGCGAAGATAATGAGGAGCTGGTCTCCCCAGAGAATATCTCCTTCACCGGCTACCACCCCGATCCTGTCAGCATCCCCGTCAAAAGCTATGCCTACTTCTGCACCTGTTTCCTGCATCTTCTTAGTGAGGTCACTGAGGTTTTCGGGGACTGTCGGATCAGGATGGTGATTCGGAAATGTAGGATCAGGCTCAGAATAGAGCTCTATTACTTCATGCCCCATACAGCGATAAAGATCAGGCGCCACAATATTCCCCGTGCCATTGCCTGCATCCACTACTACCTTTATCCTACGCCCCTCAGGCTTTATGCGAAGCGCCTCACAGATTTCATCAATGTATTTCTCATTCAATGACACAGTAACACAAGTGCCTTCTTCTCTGGAGATGAAATCCTCTCTTATCATGATTTCTCTGAGTTCCTGAATTGCCTTGCCGTAGATGGTGGATTTGCCGAGGCATATTTTGAAGCCGTTTTCATTAGGAGGATTGTGACTTCCTGTAATCATCACTCCGCCGCCTACATCCAAGTTGAATAAGGCATAGTAGAGAATAGGGGTAGGGACAAGCCCGATATCGTAGACATCAATTCCGCTTCCCAAGAGCCCTTTCACAAGCTCGTCGCGGAATGTCAAGGAACTTGCTCTTGCATCCATACCTACTGCAACAGCTTTTACATTTTCCCGTGCGTAAAGACTTCCCAAAGCCCGCCCCAAAAGAGACACAAATTCCAAAGTCAAGTCCTTGTCCACAACTCCGCGTATGTCATACTCTCTGAAAACATGGCCGGGAATGTTAACATCAGTTCGCTTCATGACAGTGTCACCGATATGGGTCATTGACTTTCCCCCCAAAGCGAGCATTGCCAGACAATGGCTTTGAACCCTTTAGACACCTCTTTTTGATTATCCTTCCCCGGCATCTTACAGAAGATGCCTTAAACAGTCTTAGACGTTTACGAAATCTCAAAAAGCCCGAAATCCAAACTTTAGATCACTATGCTAAAAGATGTGTCTTGGGCAGGCTTACAATCAAAGTGTAACTAAGATCAAGGCGTAACGATGTCTAATGGGTTCAAATAGAATCAAGAATTAACCTAAGCCGGCAAAACCGCCCCAGTCTTAGCTAGCAGCATATTTCTGCTATAAGCATCCCGACGATTATCAGCGCAGCACCTGTCAGTTGGATGCCTGCCAAAGTCTCACCCAACAGCCACCATCCGAACAACCCGGCAAACACGGGTTCAGTGGCGAATATAATCGCTACATGCGTTGGGTCAGCAAACTTCTGAGCAAAATTCTGCACAAATAATGTTAAGGCCGTTGCAAAAACTCCGAGGAATCCGATTAGAGCAATATCCAGGCCTGAAGGAGAGAACAACAAAGTATGCCCTAATACAAAGGTTCTAAGCCCTACTACACCAAGGGCTGCAATAGCTACAGTCCAAAGCTGTATAAGAACGAGTATGTGCACGTCATACATGGGCGCAAACTTGCCCACTGTCACTATTTGAAAACCAAAGGCTATAGCACCCAGCAAAGAGAGGAAATCTCCTATTTGGATTGTGACAGCTTCCGAAAAATCGAGGCTGAGGAGAGCTAGGCCTATGGTGGCAAAGACTACTCCGATTACAGACGCTGTATCAGGAGATCGTCTCAGAAGCAATGCAGAAAAAACAGGGACTAATACTACGGACAAGCCTGTAATGAAGCCGCATTTTGAGGCAGTAGTATACTCGAGGCCAATAGTCTGGAAGACGTAGCCTGAAAAAAGGATAAGCCCTATTATTACGCCGGCTCTTACAGCCTTTCGGTCAACTTTCCCGATTCGCGGCGCAACAATCAAAGTCGCGATTACAGAGGCCACAAGGAACCTCATCCCGATTAAAGCAACCGAGTCTACGCTTGCAAGGACTTCTTTTGCAATGGCAAATGTACTGCCCCATATAAGGGAAATGAGAAGAAGCAACCCGTCAGCGATCCAGCGCTGATAAGAACCTGTAAGCAAAGACTTCTTCCCGTTGATACCATTTTCAGCGTTAGCTGCCACTCTTGCTATCACCTTTCTCTCTCAAATCAACTGCATCTCCGTTGGCCACAGTGACGGCTTCCGGTATGCATTTAACGCACATCCACGGATTTGTAGCACATACGCCTTGAGCACGCGCTTTTAGATCCCAATATATTTGCTTGTGCTTCTTGCGTCTACATCTCATCCACTGAGCGCATGCAACCTGCCAGACCGCTCATTGAGATAAACGCTGACGCAACAGTTCATTTACCATCTTCGGATTCGCCCGGCCTCTCGTGAGTTTCATCACCTGTCCTACCAGGAACCCGATGGCCTTGTCTTTCCCTGCCTTTATCTCGTCGGCCACCTCTTGATTCTCCCCTATTACCTGATCGACGATTCTCAGGAGTTCGTCTTCATCAGCAATCTGCACAAGGCCCTTTTCCTTGACTATCACTTCCGGGGATTTCCCTTCGGCAAACATCTCTTCAAAGACGGTCTTTGCAATCTTACCGCTGATAGTCCCTTTATCGATCATCTTCAGCATATCAGCTAGGTCTCCGGGAGATACTTTTACTTCTCCAATTTCTGTGCCCGTTGCGTTCATCAGCCTCAAAAGCTCTCCCATGATCCAATTGCTCACAGTCTTTGCGGATCCGTCATATTCTCTGACAGCTGCCTCAAAGTAATCTGCAAGTTCCCTCGTATCAGTCAAAAGAGCTGCATCGTACTGGGGAAGCTCGTAATCGCTTATGAACCGCATGCGCCTGGCCCCGGGAAGCTCAGGAAGAGTTGTCTTGACCTCTTCCACCCAGGCCTTCTCGATCTTGAGCTTTGGAAGATCGGGTTCAGGGAAGTATCTGTAGTCTTCCGCGCGCTCTTTCAGTCTCATTGAGACAGTAACCTGGCTTGCCTCATCCCAGTGTCTCGTTTCCCTGACAACTTCCCCGCCATTTGCCACTACGTCAGACTGACGCCGGACTTCATATTCAAGGCTCCTCTCAACAGCCCTGAAGGAGTTGAGGTTCTTAAGCTCCACCTGAGTTCCGAACTTATCCGACCCTTTAGGCCTTATTGAGATGTTGACATCACACCGCAAAGACCCTTCTTCCATCTTGCAGTCAGATACCCCCAGGTAAAGCAGGATGCGCCTTAGCATTAGAAGGTACTCATACGCCTCCTTCGGCGACCTTATGTCCGGCTCGCTGACGATCTCAAGGAGAGGCACGCCTGCGCGGTTATAGTCTTCCAGAGAATAAGCTGCACCTGTGATAGTGCCGCCTTCGTGAACTGACTTGCCTGCATCTTCCTCAAGGTGCACTCGCTTAATCCGCACTCTCCGCTCTGTTCCGTCTACCACTACATCAATGTACCCGTCAGCACCAATGGGAAAAGCGTTTTGCGTAATCTGATAATTCTTGGACAGATCGGGATAGAAGTAATTCTTTCTATCAAATCGGGATGACTCTGTGACCCTGCAGTTCAGCGCAAGGCTTGTCTTAATCCCGTATTCAATAGCCTTCTTGTTCAAGACAGGCAAAGCTCCGGGAAGTCCCAGACAAACAGGACATGTATTGGAATTCGGGGGAGCGTCAAACCTTGTAGAACAAGGGCAGAACAATTTCGATTCAGTCTTAAGCTGCACGTGGACTTCTATTCCTATTACAGGCTCAAACACTCATCTCACCCCCAGCAGGCTCCTTGGTATACTTTTCGATTTCCGGGTTTCTCTTATGGAACTCAGTGGCCTGTTCGAAAGCATAGGCTGCTCGAAGCAAAGCTTCCTCATTATACTGCCTGGCCATTATCTGGAGCCCAATTGGCATACCTTCTTCATCAAACCCGCATGGAATTGAAACTCCCGGGATTCCTGCCAGGTTAGGCGGTACAGTGTAAACATCCGACAGGTACATCTCCAACGGGTCCCTGGTTTTCTCTCCTGCCTCAAATGCCACAGTCGGCGAAGTCGGGCCGACGAGGCAGTCACAAACCTCAAAGACTTCCCTGAAATCCCGGGTAACCAGAGAGCGCACCCTGAGGGCTTCGCCAAAGTACTTGTCGTAGTTCTCCGCTGACAGCACGTACGTCCCCAGGACTATCCTGCGTTTCACTTCAGGCCCGAAGCCTTCCCCTCTGGACATCGCCATCATGGTCATGGAATCATCGCTTCCCGTGGCGCGATATCCGTACCTTACCCCGTCGAACCTAGCAAGGTTTGAGCTGGCTTCAGCTGAAGATATGACATAGTAAGCAGCAAGGGAATGCTTTAAACTGGGCATGGAAACCTCTACGACCTTCGCGCCCAGCTCCTCCAGCTTATCCAGGGCCTTCATAAACGCATCCCGCACAGTCCCGGAAAGCCCTTCATCAAGATACTCTTTTGGGACACCCACTTTCATTCCCTTGATATCAGGGACCAAACACTCGGTGTAATCAGGCAATTCACCTGGATAGGACTGCGAGTCCTTAGAATCATAGCCGGCAATCGCGCCAAGGATCAAAGCGCAGTCCCTGACATCCCGCGTCATCGGACCGATATGGTCCATTGAAGATGCATACCCGATTAAGCCGTACCTTGACACCAGGCCGTAACTGGGTTTTAAACCTACGATACCGCAGAAAGATGCAGGCTGCCGAATCGACCCTCCGGTGTCTGAGCCAAGTGCGCAAACAGCTTCGCCTGCTATTACCGAAGCAGCACTGCCTCCGCTCGATCCCCCAGGCACCCTCTTCAAATCCCACGGGTTTCTCGTAGGAAACATTGCAGAATTCTCTGTGGAAGATCCCATAGCGAATTCGTCAAGGTTAGTCTTGCCTATGATAATCGCACCTTTGTCTTTAAGACGTTCTACAACAGTAGCATCGTAGAAAGGTGTGAAGCCCTCCAGAAAGCGCGACGCAGCCGTAGTCCTCAATCCTTGTGTGCAGATATTGTCCTTTATCGCAACAGGAAGCCCTTCAAGAGGCCTTGCAGGTTCGCCTCCTGCAAGCCTTGCGTCAGCCTCCTTGGCCTTTTTGAGAGCCTCTTCGCCTGCGACAGTAATATACGCTCTAATCTTGCTGTCAATAGCTGAGATCCGGTGAAGTATAGCAGCAACTACCTCCTCCACACTGACCTCTTTCCGTCTTATCATGGGGAGAAGTTCATGGGCTTTGAGTTCATTCAGTCTCAATGGCGTCCCCCTCCTATCTTCTGCAGCCTCTCGCACCATGCCCTTTAGTCTACTTCCAGGATCCTTGGAACCTTGAAGAACCGGTCTTCCCTGTCCGGAGCGTTTGACAAAGCTTCTTCAGGATCCGCGGAAGGCAATACAGTATCCTCTCTAAACACATTACCAAGCTCAGATGGGAATATCATCTCGTCCATATCTTCCGTATCAACCTCTGCCAAAGAGTCAATGATCCGCGAGATCTCAGACAACTGCTCAGCGAACAAAGATTGCTCATCTTCGCTCAACTCGAGCCTGGCAAGGATTGACATGCGTTCTACATCTTCCTTGGTGATACTCATATTTCGTCCCCCTTAAGCATCCTCTCGAACTCTTCTTCAGTAAGGATTGTAATTCCAAGGGCTTTCGCTTTGTCGTATTTGGACCCGGGGTCTTTCCCCACTACTACGTAGTCGGTTTTCTTTCCGACGCTCCCGGAAGTCTTTCCGCCTGATTCGAGGACTCTTGCCTCCGCCTCTTTTCTGGTAAATCTCTCCAACGAACCTGTAAACACCACAGTCTTTCCGGTAAAAACGTTTGTTCTCTGAGCTGAAGCATCAGCTCGAGGTTCAACCATATTAACGCCCTTCGCCTGCAAATTGCCAATGGCTTCCAGGTTCCGGGGATTCCCGAAGAATGCCACTATGCTCTCTGCAACCTTAGGGCCGACTTCAGGAATACTGATAAGCTCATCATATGTAGCTTTGGACAACTTATCCATAGACCCAAAATGAGACGCAAGATCGCGAGCGGTCCTCTCTCCCACAAGGCGGATGCCCAACGCATTTATCAACCTATGGAGAGGCCGGCTCTTGGACGCCTCGATTGCGTTAAGAAGGTTTTCGGCGGATTTCTCCCCCATTCGTTCCAGATTAACCAGGTCTTCAAACTTGAGGGAATAAATATCGTCAACCCCGCTGACAAGCCCGGACTTAAGCAATTGAGATACAATCTGCGGCCCCATGCCTTCTATGTCCATGGCATCCCTTGACGCAAAGAAGATTATCCCTTCCCGGATTTGAGCAGGACAAGTCTCATTAGTGCAGCGAGATGCCACTTCACCTTCGGGCCTTACCACATCACTACCGCATTCCGGACATTTTGTAGGCATTGTGAACTCCCGCTCATTGCCTGTCCTTCTCTCAGGTATAACCTTGACAACTTCAGGGATGATATCCCCGCCTTTTTCTATGACAACCGCATCTCCTATGCGGATATCCTTCGACCTTATAATATCTTCATTATGAAGGCTGGCCCTTGAGACGACTGAGCCTGCAAGCTCAATAGGCTCAAGCAAAGCTACAGGCGTAAGAGTACCTGTCCTCCCCACCTGAACAATGATATCTTTTACAACAGTCGTCCCTTGCTTTGCAGGGAATTTGTAAGCTGTTGCCCAACGAGGGCTCCGTGCCGTGCTACCGAGCCTTGCTTGTTGATCCAGGGAATTGACTTTCACCACTATGCCGTCGATCTCATAGTCGATATCTTCTCTCTTGTCATTCCAGGTTTCGGCGTAATCCATAACTTCGTCGATGCTCCGACATAGTTTCACATTGGGATTTACCCGAAATCCGCATTCCCTCAAAAAATCCAAGACTTCCATTTGGGTACCCAATGTAACTCCGCTGACATTGCCTACACCGTAAACAAAGATATCCAGCTGTCTTGAGGCAGTAATCCTTGGATCAAGCTGCCTCAGAGAACCTGCAGCCGCGTTCCTTGGGTTCGCAAAGAGCGCCTCTCCCTTTAATCTACGTTCCTCATTGAGCTTTCTGAATTCCCGCCGCGGCATGAAAACCTCGCCGCGGACATCGACTGTCACCGGGTTTTGATACCTTATGCGCATAGGTACGGAACGGATGGTTTTCAGGTTATGAGTAACATCTTCCCCGCGAGTGCCGTCGCCTCTTGTGGCACCGCGCGCAAAATACCCGTCTTCGTATGTAAGGGATACAGCAAGCCCATCAACTTTAAGCTCAGCGACATACTCCACACCCTCCCCGGGGAGGGCTTTCCTCACCCTGCTATCGAACGCTTTCAATTCTTCCAGGGAGTAACTGTTAGTAAGGCTCATCATGGGAGAACTGTGGATGATCTGCTCGAAGGCGGTAATGGGCTCTGAGCCCACACGTTGTGTAGGCGAATCTGCCGTTACAAGCTCCGGGTAAGCCTCCTCAAGGTCTATAAGTTCCTGCATGAGCCTGTCATACTCAACATCTGAGATCACAGGATCATCCAGTACATAGTACCTGTAGTTGTGATATTCGATTTCTTCCCTGAGTTTTCTGAGACGCTCCTCAATTTCTCTCATGTCGCTCATAACTGCCCCTCCCTCGAGACTTCCAAAAATCTCTCATGTAACGCGTTCTATAGGAGCAATCGAAGCAAGCAGCCTCTTGATTCCCTGGTTTGGAAAGGCTACCGATATAATGAGCTTGTCTCCTTCGCCTTCCGTGTTTATCACTGTGCCTATACCCCAGTGAGGAGACCTCACTTTATCACCCGGCCGGAAAGGTTCGGCATCACGGCTGGGGCGCAACCTAAGTACAGGTGCGGTCCTCGGCATGCCCGGCGCGAACCCTGAACCCAATGCGTTTTTCGCGGCCGGCATCAGAAGTTCTTTCGGCACATCTTCAAGAAACCTGGACGGAGCACACCTTAGGAACTCCCCATGCAGCATTCGCTGGGAAGCCAAGGTGAAATACAGCATCTTCTTCGCCCTCGTGATACCTACATAACACAGGCGCCTCTCTTCTTCCAGGCCGGATTCGTCAAACAATGTGCGGGAGTGAGGCAGAAGGCCTTCTTCCATCCCCACCAAGAACACATAGGGGAACTCCAAACCCTTGGCGGAGTGAAGAGTCATCAATGTGACTCCTTCCTGCTCCTCGTCAAACAGATCAACATCTGCTATAAGCGCAGCCTCCTCCAGAAATCCGGCAACCCCCAGCCCCTCTTGATCCCTGGCATCAAACTCGCGTGCAACAGAAAGGAGCTCCCTCACGTTTTCCGCCCAACTCGCGTGCAACAGAAAGGAGCTCCCTCACGTTTTCCGCCCTGGACATGGCCTCAACTGTCTTTTCTTCTTCCAAGGCCTTTAGGTATCCTGAAAGCTCCAAGAGATCGCTGAGGATCTCGGTAACCGGCCGGTCATGGACCTTGGCACTGAGCGCCTCAATAAACTCACCGAATTCCGTCAAAGCCTGCTTGGTCTTGGCAGGAACCCCAGGGATCCCTGCACCCCTCTGAAACGCAGTCAGCAAATGGATGTTTTCATTTTGTGCATGCTCTATGTACTTCGCTAAAGTGGCTTCTCCCACCCCGCGCTTGGGTACATTCACAATGCGGGTCAAGCTAATCATGTCATCCGGGTTTACAATCAGCCTGAGATAAGACAGGATGTCCTTGATCTCTTTTCTCTCATAGAACTTAAGCCCGCCTACTACCTTGTACGGGATGCCGCGGCTCATAAAAACCTCTTCAAAGATTCGCGATTGCGCATTTGTGCGGTAGAGCACAGCAAAATCGCCGTATCTGGCCTGGTTTTCCCCTTCCATCATAGCCTGCTCGATCTCAGAAGCTACGAAGGAAGCTTCATCCCGCCCGTCATAGGCCTGATAACATACAGCCCGGCATCCTTTTCCGTTCTCAGTCCAAAGCTCCTTGTCTTTCCTTTCTTGATTCCTGGATATCACGCTATTGGCAATATCCAGGATGGTCTGGGTAGAACGGTAATTCTGCTCAAGCTTTATAACCGTGGCGTCGGGATAATCAGACTCAAAGTCGAGGATGTTCCTTATGTCTGCACCTCTCCATTGGTAAATGGACTGGTCCGGGTCACCGCATACGCATAGGTTCCTGCTCTCTTCGGCAAGGATGTTTACAAGCTCATACTGGGCTTTGTTTGTATCTTGGTACTCATCGATAAGAATGTACTTGAACTTCTTTCTGTAGTAATCTAAAACCTCAGGTGATTCCCTAAACAGCCTCACCGTTTCTACGAGCAAGTCGTCAAAATCCAGGGCGTTGTTCTCCCTTAGAACTCTCTGATAAACAGGATAAACCTTGGCCACTTGCCTTTCCCAGAATCCGCTTGCTTTGTGTGCGTAATCCTCACAACTGATAAGCTCACTCTTGGCACTGCTTATCGCATGCAGCAGAGCATCAGGCTCAAGGTTTGTCCCTTCAAGGTTCACCATGCTCAAAGCCTTTTTCATCGCAGACTTTTGATCAGAAGAATCAAAGATGGTAAAGGCCTTTGATATGCCCAGCTTGTCGATGTCACGCCGCAGCACCCTGGCGCAGAAGGCGTGGAATGTGCTTACCCAGATAGACTTGCTCCACGGCCCGACAAGAGCTTCGACACGTTCACGCATCTCCCGTGCAGCCTTGTTCGTAAATGTGACTGCAAGGATATTGCCGGGAAATACCCCTTTTCCCCCGATGAGATACGCAATTCGATGCGTCAAGACCCTTGTCTTGCCGCTTCCTGCACCTGCAAGTATAAGCAGCGGCCCTTCGGTATGGCAGACTGCTTGCCGCTGCATAGGATTCAGTCCTCTTAATAAGATGTTGTCCATTGTAACCCTCCGGATTTCATTTTAACTGAACCTGACGGCATAGACAACTAAAGGCAGGTGAGTTATGTTAAAAGAGGTTAGAATAGGCAGGAAATTATTCATCCTCGGAGAAGTATGATTTGTGTCCTGTCTCTCTCCCGGAGACAGGGCATTCGTTGTATACTTAGGTATAGGAAGATATGGAAAGGAAGATACGATGAGAGTTCGGATGGCAAGCCCGTATCATAGCACTGAACTGGAAGAAGCTGTTATATCAGTACTTAGATCAGGCAGATTAATACAAGGCGAAAAAGTAATGGAATTCGAGAATGCCCTCGCCGAATACCTCGGATGCAAGCACGTCATAGCTGTCAGTTCCGGAACTGCAGCACTGCACCTGGCGTTTATGGCTCTAGGCGTCAGGCCCGGCGATGAGGTTATTACAACACCTTTTAGCTTCGCGTCGTCTGCCAATGCGATACTCTATTGCGGTGGTACGCCGGTATTTGTCGATATTGATCCTGAAACCTTCAATATCGATCCTGACCTCATCGAACAAAGCATCACCCCACGGACAGTGGGAATTGAACCTGTCCACCTTTACGGACAACCTGCAGAAATGGACAAGATAAAGGCTATTGCAGATAAATACGGCCTTTTTATCGTTGAAGACGCTGCCCAAGCCATTGGAGCAAAGTACAGGGGCAAGAAAATCGGAACCATCGGAGATATTACATGTTTCAGCACGTATACTACGAAAAACCTCCATACCATGGAAGGTGGGTTCCTCACTACCTCCGATGATGACCTCGCCTTACGCTTGAGACGTCTTCGCAACATCGGCCAGGAAAGCAAATATAACCACACTCTCATCGGATACAACTACCGCATGACTGAGGTAGCAGCGGTTATAGGAATCGAACAGGTAAAACTGATAGATGAATTCTCAGAAACAAGGCGCAGTAATGCAGCCTATATCACAGACGGGCTCAGCGCTCTTAAAGATAGGGGCATTATGACACCTTACGTTGCGCCCCATATAGACCACGTATTTCATCAATACACAGTATCAATAGATGCCAATAAGGCAGGCATGACCAGAGACGACCTGGCACTGAAGCTTAGAGATTCCGGTATAGAAACAGGGATCCATTATCCTGTACCAATCTATGACCAACCTTGCTTCCGGGCACAATTCGGCTCCTTCCGTGAAACTTGCCCAGTAACTGAAGAGGCCAATCTATGACCAACCTTGCTTCCGGGCACAATTCGGCTCCTTCCGTGAAACTTGCCCAGTAACTGAAGAGGCGTGTGCTTCCGTGCTTTCCTTGCCTGTTCATACCGGCCTTTCCGGAGAGGACTTGGATCACATAATAAAGAGCATCTCTACATCATTTGATACGTCAGCGTAAATTGCATTTGACTAACCCAGGTTCGTTGAGGCAATCGGAACGTGAATCTTCCGGCTTTGTCATGGTTTTCAGACACCTTACATTTCCGATGATTCACCACCTGTCTCAAAATTAGGAAGGTTTTTCTAACTCATTGTCGAACATATTTGTGAGAAAGCCGCGCCTTATACATCACCGGTCGCCAGGAAAGGAGGGGTTATGGGTCAGGTTTGGCGGCTATACTCGGCGCAAGTAATTAACGGTCAGCTTTCGGTAGAGGAGGTCACGAAATGGCTAGTCCGAAGGTTCAAACGCCAGATGAAGGTTTTCTCGAACGCATGTTTCAACTTAAGGCCAATAACACGAGTGTAAGGACTGAGATACTTGCAGGTGTTACCACATTCATGACAATGGCCTACATAATCATTGTCAACCCGTCTATCCTTGGTGTTACAGGCATGGATACCGGTGCAGTGATGGTAGCAACCATCTTAGGAAGTGTCGTAGGCACACTCTTAATGGCGTTGCTTGCAAACTATCCGTTTGCCTTGGCTCCAGGCATGGGACTTAACGCGTTCTTTGCGTATACAGTAGTTCTCGGAATGGGAATCAGTTGGCAGGTTGCACTTGCAGCAGTATTTATCGATGGTGTGATATTCCTTATACTTTCAATACTTCCTGTCAGAAAGAGAATAGTCAATGATATACCAATGACTCTCAAGCTCGCAGTCAGTGTCGGTATCGGTTTATTCATAGCGTTCATCGGACTGCAGTCAGCAGGAGTTATTGTAGGCGACCCTGCAACCCTCGTAGCCCTTGGTGATGTACTGTCACCTGGAGTTCTACTGTTTGTCTTCGGCATCGTGGTAACAGGGATGCTCATCGCGTACAGGATCAAGGGAGCTCTCCTGCTTGGCATTCTCATCACAACTGCAGTAAGCTGGATATTTGGATTGAGTCCGCGTCCGACAGGAATTGCAGACATCATAGGCGCTCCGCCGAGCCTTGCACCTACCTTCATGCAAATGGACTTTAGAGGAGTATTCGATGTAGGATTAATAGCTGTTATATTTACGTTTACCTTTGTAGATATGTTCGATACGGTCGGAACGCTTATCGGCGTATCAACAAAAGCAGGGTTCCTCGATGAAAAGGGCGAGCTGCCCAGAGCGGATCAAGCCTTGCTTGCAGACGCAATCGGCACGGTGGCAGGTGCTGTATTCGGTACCAGTACAGTTACAACATATGTGGAAAGCGCATCAGGCGTAGCAGACGGTGGCAGGACAGGTTTGACAGCAGTCACTGTCTCTGTGCTGTTCTTATTAGCTCTCTTCTTCGCACCGCTTGTAAGCCTGATTCCGTCAGCTGCTACAGCGCCGGCCCTTGTTATCGTCGGAATATACATGATGGAGCCGGTCATAAAGATCGACTTCACAGACTTTACTGAAGCGATTCCTGCATTCTTGACGATTGCTATGATGCCTTTTGCATACAGCATAGCTGAAGGACTTGTCTGGGGAATTCTCGCATATGTGTTCATTAAGCTCCTTGCAGGACGGTCTAAAGAAATCAGCATTACAATGTGGGTATTGGCAGTATTGTTTATCATTAGGTTCCTTGCATAACTGAAAATGCAAAGCAAAAACAGGCTGCCGTAGCGGGATAACCTGCTACGGCAGTTTTTTGTCTAAGACTCTAAATCGTTGGTGAGGTTTTCGGGGTTTTGATGCTAATTACAAGGCATTGAGTAGGTTTATTCCCATTCGATTGTTCCCGGAGGTTTTGGGGTTATGTCGTACACGACACGGTTTACCCCTTTGACCTCATGGGTAATCCGAGAAGATATCTTCTCCATCACCTCGTACGGCAACTTACCCCAGTCACATGTCATCCCGTCATGACCTGTAACAACCCGAACCACCACAGGCCTCTCGTAAGTCCTCATTCCTGAAGAGACTCCTACACTCCTGATATCCAACACTACAGCAAAGGCCTGCCACAGCTCATTGTAAAGGCCCGCTCTTCGGATCTCCTCCTCAACAATGGCATTGGCTTCCCTTGCTATCTCAAGGCTCTCCTCATTTATCTCTCCGACAATCCTCACGCCTAGCCCCGGGCCTGGAAACGGATGACGATCCAGGATATGATGAGGGATGCCAAGCTCCCTTCCGATCGCTCTAACCTCGTCCTTAAACAGGTAACGGAGGGGTTCGACAAGCTCAAACTGAACGGTCTCAGGAAGCCCGCCCACATTGTGATGGGACTTAACCCTGCTTCCACCTGTTCCGGCATGAGCTTGACTCTCTAA
>Ga0209409_1002234_pt1 | contig 14732 bp, 14 predicted proteins | sample AD_JPNMR1_MetaG_FD_184424 | JGI IMG/M metagenome (GOLD analysis project Ga0209409, IMG submission 184424) | Active sludge microbial communities of municipal wastewater-treating anaerobic digesters from Japan - AD_JPNMR1_MetaG (SPAdes) (version 2) | ecosystem: Engineered > Bioreactor > Anaerobic...
GGCAGGGAGATCCTATCGACAATATCCGACAGGCCGACAGGTTGTCCGATATCGGCAAGACAGTTCATGACATCCACTGCTCGGTCCAAGACTCGTATGTTGACAACGCCAGGCATTTAGATTCCTCCACATGGAAAATTATTTCATTTATGATATAGTTATATAATATCCCACACGGCAAATATCATCAATAGCGGAAATAAGTCCGGCCTTAGCCCACCCTGAAAAATTGATAATAACCCATCACGAATATAAAAAGGATCGCTAAGGGCAATACATGGGTCATGTAGCCCCTAAGAGTCTCTGGAAACTTTGGCCCTATGCCAATGTTGGCCTCCCTAATAAAGTTATGCCATCCCCATCCTCGCTTAAGTGTGCAAAACAATACAAATATGAGGGACCCCAACGGAAGCAGGTTGAAACCGACAATGAAGTCCTCCAGATCAAGTATGCCCGTATTGCCGCCAAGTGGGTGAAATCCGCTCCAAGGCCCGAATCCCAAGACGCAAGGCAATGAGGCGATGAACAGGACCACGATGCCCACGTAAGAGGCCTTCTTCCTGCTCCACTTCCACTCGTCCATGGCGAAGGCTATGAGGTGCTCAAATACTGCTATCACAGTGGTCAACGAGGCAAAGGATAAGAAGATGAAAAAGAGCGTCCCCCACAACCTTCCTCCCACCATCGAGTTGAACACGTTGGGAAGTGTCACGAATATCAATCCAGGCCCTGCCCCGGCGTCCACTCCAAAGGCAAAACAGGCAGGAAAGATCACTAAGCCAGACATCAGGGCCGATAGGGCTCCAAAAAATATGACGTATATCGATTCGCCCATAAGGGCACGATCCTTGCTCAGATAACTTCCGAAAATCGTCATGCTTCCTATCCCTAAGCTCAGGGAGAAGAACGCCTGGCTCATCGCTGCATAGACCGCTTCCCAATTCAGCTTGGAAAAATCCGGCTTAAGATAAAAAGCCAGTCCTTTTTCTGCGCCTGGCAGCGTAACAGAACGCACAATGAGAACTATCAAGAGCAGGAAAAGGCCTGACATCAATACTTTGCTTGCCCGCTCTACTCCTGCCTGCAATCCTATCGAACACACCATAAAACCCAATACCACCGTCAAGGCCATCCAGATGGTCACTTCCGGGACATTTGAGATAAAGGAATTAAAGAAGGCTCCTACCTCCTGCGGTGTGAGCCCTGAAAGACGGCCTGCGGCTGAATAATAGATATAAGCCATACCCCATCCCGAAACAGTCGTATAAAACATCATCAAGATTAAATTGCCCAAAACGCCCACGTAGCCATAGATATGCCACTTTGTACCTGCAGGCTCAAGTGTCAGCATTGCTCCAGCCAAGTTCCTTCTGCTTGCCCGTCCCATTGAATACTCGCACACCATGATTGGAAGCCCCATGACCATGAGAAAGATGACGTAAAAAAGCACGAATATCGCCCCGCCGTAACGACCCGTAATGTAGGGAAACCTCCATACGTTACCCAAGCCAACCGCACAACCAGCAGACACGAGGATGAAACCCAACCTTGTTGCCAACTGCTCCCTTTCAGCCAAAAAACTCACTCCTTACTTTAGAGATACTTATCTCCACTCACAAACAAACCCCCAAAGATTCTATCCTTGGGAGTTTGTTTGTGAGTGGCTATTCAATTTTTCGGCATTTTAGGCACAGCTTTCGGAACCTTTTATGGCCAAGACAATCCTGTCTATGATCAAGCCTATCGAAAATCCTAACGTAGCGGATACCAACCAACCGAATCCATCACCCACAAGAGGTATCAGGGAAATCATGTCTTCCCAAAAGGAGAAGTTAACGCCTATCGCAGAAAGGCCGTCATGCAGGCTTACCAGCAAGGTGCCAGCCAGGGCAGCGATATAGGCATATCTGCAGGAGTCGTTAAACACTGGAGAAAGCAGGTTCATGAACAACAATACTATGACGATGGGATATACAACCACTAGAATTGGCACAGCGAACTTTATTATCCCGTCTACTCCTATACCGGCAAATAAAGCACTAAAAATTGTAGACATAATTACCACCTGAAGGTAGGTTACCCTATTTCCCGACAGCTTGCTGAAAAACTCGCCAGTTGCAGCAGTCAACCCCACGGCCGTCGTCAAGCAGGCAAGCGCTACCGCTATGCCCAAAGCCACCAGCCCAAAATCGCCCGCAATTTCAGCCACTATCGTGATAAGTAAGGTAGTCCTGGATACATCCTTGGGCATAAAGGACACAGTCGCTCCAAGGTACATCAATCCGCCATATACTACTAAAAGTCCCAAAGCTGCTATCATGCCCGATAAGATAGTGATCTTGGTGGATGAACCGACGCCATAGCCTTTTGCCTTTATGCTTTGTACTATGATTCCCGCAAATATGACAGCTGCCAAGGCGTCCATAGTTTGGTATCCTTCGACGAAACAAGAGGTGAACGGGTTATTCAAAACTTTAGGAGACAAAGGTGCGCTTATGGGGTGGAGAACTCCTGCAATTATGATGAAAAGCAATAAAATGAGCAGGCCAGGTGTCAGTATCTTTCCTATTACATCTATAACCGAGGACTGCCTCATGGAGAAATAAAACGTCAATGCAAAATAACCAATGATCGGAATATAGGGATTTATGCCGGGGAAAAATGGTTTTATGGCGATCTCAAAGGTAGTCGCGCCGGTACGTGGAATGGCAAGAAGCGGGCCGATGCAGAGGACCACCAAGCTTCCCAGCAAGAGACTGAACATCTTGCCGCCTTTGCCCGCAAACTTTTCGAAGGAACCATCGTATTGCGACATGACCATGACTCCCAATAAGGGAAGACCTATGCCAGTGATGCAGAAGCCCAACATCGCAATCATCCACTTTGTCCCGTATAAAGACCCGAGATACGGCGGAAAGATGAGGTTACCCGCCCCAAAAAACATGGCAAACAAGGCAAAGCCGGTCACGATTACGTCTCTCATTTTGATTCTCTCCATTTACCATAAGACCCCCTTGTAGAAAAATTAATTTCAATTGACCGAAAGGCATGAATTGTATATACATGCATACTGCACTCAATATAACAAATATATATTCCCCGTGCAAGTGAAACGCATATTTTAGTGCAACCTAATTATTTCATCCCCTATACGCGGGAGTGCTCAAATACTTGTCGCCTCTATCGGGTGCAACGGTCGCCACAATAGAACCTTCCTTCAGACCTTTTAAGACCTCCATTGCCGCCCAGACGTTGGCACCGCTGGAGATGCCCAAAAACAGGCCTTTGCTTCGCGCTAAATATCTCGTCATCTCCAAGGCATCCTCATCTGAAACCTTTATGACCCTATCAACTAGAGAGAGGTCCAGATTTTTAGGCACGAAGCCGGCTCCTATGCCCTGTATTAAGTGAGGACCGCTACAACCTCCGCTTAGTACAGAGGATCCGGCGGGTTCTACGGCAATGACCTGTATGTCAGGAAATACCTTCTTTAATACCTTGCCGATACCCGTCAAAGTGCCTCCCGTCCCTACTCCAGCGACAAAGGCGGCTATCTCCCGGCCCTCCGTTTCCATGATTATTTCCGGCGCGGTCGTAACCATGTGGGCCCAGGGATTGCCGGGATTTGAGAACTGGTCGAGCATGACTGCGCCGGGAAGTTCTTTCACTATCTCTTCGGCCCTCCTTATGGCTCCTGCCATGCCCTCTGACGCAGGCGTCAGCTCTAGTTTTGCTCCGTAGGCGGCTAAAGTTGCCCTCCTTTCCAGGGACATGGATTCAGGCATGGTCAGTATGACTTGGAGGTTCAAGGCAGCTCCAAACATAGCCAGGGCGATACCTGTATTGCCCGAGGTTGGTTCAACGATGACGGCATTTTCTTTCAGTTTCCCGGAACGCTCAAAATGCTTGAGCATTCCCCATACAGCCCTGTCCTTTATGGACCCTCCCACGTTGCTGCCCTCAAGCTTCAAAAGTACATTCCCCTTGACGTGTGATAATTTAACTGAAGGGGTGCGGCCGATTAACTTTCTAAAGAAAACATCATCCACTGATATCATCATGCAACCTCCTGTTTATTTTGTATGCTGAGCTGATCTTGCACATTTCTAAGCTCCTCTTTCAACAGCTTCAGCTCCTGTTCCAACTCCTCTATGCGCCTCAAAATGGTATTCGTCAACTGGGCATTAGCCGTGGCTTCGCGCAGTTTAAATCCCTTATGCTTGACCATGAAGGCAGGAATTCCAACGACAGTGCTGTCCGGCGGAACATCCTTTACGACCACGCTGCCGGCACCGATCTTGGAATTTTTGCCGATAGTTATATTCCCAAGTATTTTAGCTCCCGCACCTATGAAGGCTCCCTCCTCGACGGTGGGGTGGCGTTTCCCCTTTTCCTTGCCGGTACCGCCCAGCGTTACTCCATGAAATAACGTTACGTTGTCCTTCACGATGGCGGTCTCGCCTATCACCACTCCCATGCCATGGTCTATAAATACCCCTTTACCTATTTGTGCTCCCGGATGTATCTCTATTCCGGTCCACCAGCGAACGATCAACCCCAAAAACCTGGGCAAGATGGGTATGCGAAGCCTTGTATGTAAAAAATGTATTAACCTATGCGCAAGTATCGCCTGAAAGCCCGGCGTGCACAAGATAACCTCAAAGAATCCTCTAAGTCCGTCGGGTATGGCGGGGTCTCTATCCTTAACAGCCTGAAAATCAGATTTTACGGTTTGCCATATCTTCCCCATCGTTTGTCAATACCTCCTGTAAACTCAAAAATTAAGAGGGCTTTCGCTATGGCGCGAAAGCCCTCTTATACAGGTCTATCTATCTTTGTAATATTAATTAAAACTTGTCTTCGGCTTTGGCCACAGCGCTCATATTGCCGCGGCCACCACGCCGCGGTAGATCAGAAAGCGATCCACCGACAACAACAAACGCCGAAAAACAAGCTCTTCTTACCCATTTCTATCTCCCTTGCTCCTAAGCTTAATTCTGAGTTTAAATTTAACCTAAGTCCTGCGCTTTCGTCAAGTGGGTATGCAAGAAATGTGCCTGGACCATTTAATTAAAAACCTTTATAATTTAACTTGAATTGGAATTCACATAACGTGGAGGTGATTCAATTGGAGAGAAAGGGAATAGTCACCATGCACGGCAATCCCGTGACCTTGATAGGTCCCGAATTAAAGGTTGGGGATAAAGCCCCGGATTTTGTTGTCTTGGATCAAGACATGCGAGAGGTCAAAAAATCGGACTTTGCAAACAAGATCAAGGTCATATCCGTCACGCCTTCGTTGGATACTCCGGTATGCGACATGCAGGCCCACAAGTTCGAAGATGAGGCCACATCACTGCCAGAAGACGTAGTGGTATTAAACATATCCATGGACTTACCCTTTGCGATAAAGAGGTTCTGCACCAGCGGCAACATAAAGAAGGTCATCGCGCTATCCGATCATCGGGATGCCTCCTTTGGGACCAATTGGGGGGTTTTGATGAAAGAGCTCAGGCTCCTTGCAAGAGCCGTGTTCATAGTGGACAAGGACGATACCATACGGTACCTACAGATAGTGCCAGAAGCGACACATCAGCCGGACTACGATGCTGCCTTAAACGTCCTAAAAAGCTTGATAAAATAAACATTTTTGCGACAAACAAACAGCGATAAAAGAGCGACGTAAGCCCACGGATCAAATGTGGAGCTTACGTCGCTTTCTAGTTTAAAGGGTAATCCGTACCAGCCAGCCAAAAAGTGTATCCAAAAATCGCGGGTTAATGATGAATTCCGCAAGTAACCCCATCGGAATTATCGACCTTAAGGCAACCCAAAGGTCTATCGCTTCTTCTTTTCTGGCAATATAGCCAAGCGCTCCCTCTCCACAGATGAAGCCCAACCCCATATAAGCCCATCCATGCAGCTCCGATTGCGTCGAGTATTCGAAGATCTTATATGCAACCCATGCAGACCAGGAAGATTGAATGAACACCTCAAATACAAACAGCAACCCCAGCAAGAACTTTTGATACGTCACAGCCCACTTTACATCCGCAGGCACTTCGTCATAAAAGTGTTTTTTAAGCCAAAGGACGCTTCGTGGGATCACGGCAACGTAGGCCTTTGGAAATATAAAGGAATACATCAACATCACGGCCAAAAACTTCATCATGGCTGGCATGGCCCAGCCCTCCTAAGTATTTTCAGCACTAGTAGGCATACTCTTTTGCTTCTTCCTCGCCCGTCAATACCCTTAAAGCTCCTTGTGCCAAGGCTAGCATCTCGTCCTCGCCCGGATATACGAATATAGGAGCTATAAAGCTCACGCGCCTGGTTACCAGGTCGACGAAGCGATCGCTGTAGGCGATGCTTCCGGTTATAACTATCGCGTCTACCTGCCCCGAGAGCACTGCTGAGTACTCTGCTATAGCCTTAGCAACTTGGTATGCCATGGCATTATAGACCAACTCGGCCTTTTTGTCTCCGGCAGCTATCCTTTTTTCCACCTCGCGCACGTCGTTAGTGCCGAGATGAGCGACCATGCCCCCCTGGCCCACCAATTTCTTCAGCATCTCATCCAACGTTACCTTGCCGCTGTAACAGTAATTCACCAACTGACCGGCAGGCAGCGTTCCAGAGCGCTCAGGCGAAAAAGGACCCTCGCCATCTAAGGCGTTATTTACATCGACCACTTTGCCATACAGGTGTGCACCTACAGAGATGCCACCGCCCAGATGGGCGACTACAAGCCTAAGCTCATCGTACTTTTTCCCCAGCTCCTTGGCTACCCTTCTGGCGGTAGCCTTTTGGTTCAGGGCATGGAATATGGATTTCCTCTCTATCTCGGGAAAACCCGATATCCTGGCCTCATCGCACAGTTCATCGACCACGACAGGGTCAACTATGAAGCAGGGCTTTCCACCGGCTTCTTTGGCTAACCTGTGGGCAAGTATTGCCCCTAAGTTACTGGCATGGACGCCGTATTTGCAGGCGCGCATCTCCTCTAGCATGAGATCGTTAATGCGATACGTCCCCGCAGGAATGGGGTGTAGCAGGCCGCCACGCCCCACAAAGGCGTCTATATCCTCGAGCTTGGTGCCGTGCGCACGAAGCGCTCTCTTTATCTCCTCTAACCTAAAGCCTTCTTGCTCTATTATGTTGCTAAAATTTTTCAACACATCTATGTCATATCTCTGGGTATCACGCCAGCACTCCCTATCTCCTTCAAAGTATGCAATTTTAGTGCTCGTCGACCCCGGGTTGATGGCCAATATCCTAGGCAATCCCATCACGTCACGTCCCCCTATTTTCGACCTTTATAGGCAGCCAATGCCACAGCAGAGGCTATGGACAACAGCTTCGTCTCAGCGCTGTCGGCACGGCTTGTAAGTACTATCGGCGCTTTAGCCCCCAGGACCAAGCCTGCCGTCTTGTTGTTCGTCAGGTAAACTATACCCTTTGCGAAGATATTGCCCGCCTCGATGTCGGGAACCAATAAGACTTCGGCGTGCCCTGCCACCTCCGAGACAATCCCCTTGTGCTTTGCCGCCTCTACGCTCAAGGCATTATCGAGCGCCAAAGGACCGTCTATGATGCATCCCTTTATCTGGTTTCGCCTGTTCATCTGAACCAACGCTGCAGCGTCCAAGGTGCAGGGCATGTCGGGGTTGACCACCTCGACGGCGGCCAATGCCGCGACCTTGGGAGTTTCTACTCCAAAGGACTTGGCCAACTCCACGGTGTTCTCGATGATCTTGACCTTGGCGTTAAGGTCGGGAGCTATGTTGAATGCCGGGTCGCAAACAAAAAGAATGCGATCCAGACCTTCAACCTCATGGATATAAACGTGCGAAAGCAGTGAGCCGGTCCTCAATCCCTTTTCCTTGTTCAACACGCCTCTTAAGAAATTGGCAGTCGATATCATGCCCTTCATGAGTATATCGGCCTTGCCTGATGAAACTATCTCCACTGCCGCAAGGGCAACACTTTCTTCGCTGCCGCGAACGTCTTCCAGCTGGAACTTAGAAAGGTCGACCCCAATCTCTTCGGCAATGCTCTTCATCTTGTCGGTATTTCCGACAAGTATGCAATCCGCGATGCCCTCTTTGCGGGCATGATCGACAGCCTCCAAGACCTCGCTGTCCTCGGCCAAAGCAACACTTACCCTTTTGGGACCTACTTCCCTCGCATAGGACAAAAGCTCTGTTAGAGAACGTAACTGTTTCAACTCGACAAACCCCCTATTTATGCTTAATTTTTAGCCAAGACCGCACCCAAGGCTATTGACAGCGCCTTCGTCCTGGCAGTATCTCCACGGCTGGTCAGCACCACCGGAACCTTTGCGCCCAACACGACGCCCGCACCCGCACCGTTTGCCATGAACAAGATTACCTTTCCAAGGAGATTGCCGGCCTCTATATCCGGAACAAGCAGTATGTCTGGGGAGCCTGCCACCTCCGAGACAATACCCTTGTGCTTCGCCGCCTCTACGCTCAAGGCATTATCCAGCGCCAAAGGACCGTCTATGATGCATCCCTTTATCTGGTTTCGCCTGTTCATCTGAACCAAAGCTGCGGCGTCCAAGGTGCAGGGCATGTCGGGGTTGACCACCTCGACGGCGGCCAATGCCGCGACCTTGGGAGTGTCAACCCCCAAGGCATGATAACAGGAAACCGCGTTGTTCACTATGGCTACCTTTTCCTGAAGCCCCGGATAAGTGTTTAGCCCACCATCCGTCAATCCTATAACTTTGCCTAGCCTTGGCACCTCAAACAAGAACAGGTGAGACAGCAAATTGCCGGTCCTAAGGCCCCACTCCTTGTTCAAGACCGCTTTAAGAAGGGTAGACGTCTTTATGAATCCCTTCATCAATAGATCTCCCTTGCCGGAGGATACGGCCTGAACTGCTTTCATCGCCGCTTCTTCATCGTTTGTAGCCGGAATGACCTCAAAGGAGGAGACGTCGATGTTCCTGCTTTTGGCAACTTCGGATATTTTATTGGGATCACCGACCAATACCGCGTCGACGATTCCTTCGCTGCTGGCCTGCTTGACGGCCTCCAACACCTCACCGTCTTCGGCAGCAGCGATGACAATCTTCATCACCTTGCCACTTTGAGCCCTTTCGAACAAAAAGTTCAGATCTTTAAACGACATTAGACCACCTCCTTCTTGCTGTAATTTTCCACAACTTGAGCGTAGGAGGCAGCTTTTTCTTCGCCCCTCAATACCCTTAGGGCATTTTCAGCCAACGACTTCATCTCGTTTTCCCCCGGGTATACCAGTACTGGCGCTATCCACTGAACTCTTTCGGTGACCATGGCTACGAAGTCCTCATCGTAAGCTACGCCCCCGGTCAGGATAATGGCGTCCACCTTGCCCTCAAGCACAGCGGAATAGGAAGCGATCTCCTTGGAGACCTGCCATGCCATGGCCCGAAAAATTAGGCTGGCCCTTTCGTCACCTTGGGCGATGAGTTTTTTGACCTCTCGGACATCGTTGGTCCCTAAATACCCCACAAATCCCGAGCCTCCGGCTAATTTTCTGCGAAGCTCCTTCACGTTGTACTTGCCGCTATAGCACAGCCTTACCAGATCACCTGTCGGTACCGTTCCGGCACGTTCCGGTGAAAAGGGTCCGTTTTCGTTTGCATTATTCAAGTCAACCATCCTGCCGTCCTTATGGGCGCATATGGTAAAGCCTCCGCCCAAATGGGCAACTATAAATCGAAATTTTCGCCAATCGCCGCCCAATTCCTTGGCCGCCTTGCGCACAACGGACTTGACATTCAAGGTATGAGCCAACGAATACTTGGGAAGCTCAGGCAAGCCGGTAATCCGGGCAATATCGTCAAGTTCATCGGTCGCCACGGAATCCGCTATGAAGGCAGGGATTTTCCTTGGCCGCGCTATAGCGCTCGCCATAAGGCCGCCAAGGTTGGAGGCGTGTTCCCAGGGCTTACACCGCCTCAAGTACTCTATCAATACATCGTCAACCTCGTAAACTCCTCCCGGCATGGGTGGATCCACTATGCCTCCACGCCCTATCACGGCATCGAGATTGTCGTAGGAATACCCCATTTCTGTGACGGCCTTTTCGACGGCATCCAACCTAAAATCCAACTGTTGTATCACATTCTCAAAGCGGGATAGCTCTTCGGGACGGTGGGATATGCTTTTTCTCCATACTTCCACATCATCCTCGTACCAGGCTATCTTTGTACTAGTGGACCCAGGATTTATTACTAATATATTGAAGGCCAAAACCATCCCCCTCTCTCGCCAAAAAGGCAAGGCCACCCGGCGGGGAGCCTTGCCTGCTTTAAGCGTCTACGGTTTACTTGTATATGGGATATCCTTCCGAGAGTACCAGTTTGCGAAATTCCTCTCTGAGCTTTTCGGTAACAGGCCCGGGTTTGCCGTCGCCGATCTTTCTGCCGTCAACCTCGACTACGGCGACCATTTCTGCAGCGGTTCCGGTCACAAAGGCCTCGTCGGCAGTGTAGACGTCATATCTCGTAAGGAAGGTCTCTTCGACGGGATAGCCCAACTTCTTCGCCAGCTCTATGATGGCATTCCTCGTGACGCCTATCAATATTCCCGTCGCAGGATGGGGTGTCTTGACAACGCCCTTTTTGACTAAAAAGACGTTGTCGCCGGAGCCTTCTGTCAAATATCCTTCGCGGCTCATGCAGAAGCACTCCTGTGCGCCGGCAACTAAGGACTCTATCTTGGCCATTATGTTAGGCAGGTAGTTGCAGGTCTTAACTTGAGGAGGAAGCACCTCGCCATAGTTTTTTCTAGTCGCGGCTGTCGCGGCTTTGAGGCCTTTCTTGTAAAACTCCTCGGGATAAAGGGCAATCTGATCGGCTATGCATACTATAGTGGTCTTTTTACAATTTCTAGGATCCAGTCCCAGGTCTCCTACGCCCCTGCTCACGACTAGCCTTATATAGGCATCCTTGAGCTGGTTTCTCCTGCAGGTCTCGGCACAGACTTCCATCATTTCCTTTTTTGATATGGGGATGTCCAACCATATTGCCTTTGCCGAATCGTACAACCTGTCGATGTGTTCCTCCAGCCTGAATATCCGACCGGCATAAGCCCTTATGCCCTCAAACACTCCATCACCATACAGAAATCCATGGTCAAATACGGATACCTTGGCTTCTTCTTTGGGCAAAAACTCGCCATTTACATAAACTACGGTCATTTCTCTGCTCCCTCCTTCAAATTTGGTAGAATCAAAGGAACTACGATTTATATATTATAATAAAGTTTGCTAAAAAAGTCGCCAGACGCTCCAAATCATGACCTTTTGGCGATGTTCAAAAGGGCCGTTATTAGCTACAATAGCCTTTGACAAGGATAACCTAATTATATCGCATGCAAAAGAGGGGAATCGAATTGAAGCTGTGTTTTTACAATGACGAATTTAAATCCATTGAAGAAATGAGCTTGCCAGTGAGCGACTTGATGATACAGAGGGGAGTCGGAGTTTTCGACACAATAAGGACATACAGAAAAAGGCCGCATGCCTTGTCGATCCACTTGAAAAGGTTAGAGGAGTCCGCCAAATCCATAGGTATCGAACTGCCCGTGGGCAAGAAGCGACTTGCCGAGATTATCCGCGAGGGCATAGACAGGATGGAAGGCGAGGTTCAAATGCGGGTGTATGTCACCGGCGGAGATGTCTTTGCTGACGGCATATTCCCGCACCCAAGGTATTTCATAATCTTTGAGCCCTTGGAGAAAGCCCCAAAAGAGGATTACGTCAATGGAGTGGTGTTACATCCTATCGACATGGAAAGGCCGTTCCCGCACATTAAAAGCATATTCTACCTGCCCGCCTACATAGGACGAAGACAGGACAAGGAGGCAATGGAGGCCTTATACTGCCCTGCGGGAGAAATAACGGAGTCCTCAAGCAGCAGCTTTTTCATGGTGATCGACGGCAAGATAGTCACCGCTCCGACAGAAAGGGTTCTAGACGGCGTGATGCGCCAAATCGTAATAAAGCTTGCCAAGGAAGCGGGATTAGCCGTCGAGATGCGTTGTCCGCTGCTTTCGGAGGTCCCAATGGCTCAGGAGGCGTTCATAACGGGCAGCATCAAGGAAATACTTCCCGTGAGAAGGATCGGCAGCCAGCGAATATCCCAGGTAAACGGGCCCATTAGCCAATATCTACAACATCTTTACGCCCAAAGGATCGAGGATTACCTCGAATGAGGTAAGGGGAATGCTTGAGTCCATCGTCAACTTCTTGGTAAATACCATAGGTCATCTCGGCTATCCCGGAATAATAGCCCTGATGTTCTTGGAGTCATCCTTTTTCCCCTTTCCAAGCGAGGTTGTGATACCGCCGGCAGGATACCTAGCCGCGGAAGGGAAGATGTCGCTTATAGCAGTGATCGCATGTGGCATCCTTGGAAGCTTGCTGGGGGCGATCTTCAACTACTATTTTGCCCTTAAGGTGGGAAGGTATTTCTTCATAAAATACGGCAAGTACTTCTTCGTGAGCGAAAAAAGCTTGTCCAAAGCTGAACGCTTCTTCAAGCGACACGGAGCCATTAGCACCTTTGTCGGGAGGTTACTGCCCGGCATCAGGCAATATATATCCCTTCCTGCCGGCATAGCGAGAATGAGGATAGACGTGTTTTGCCTTTATACGTCACTAGGGGCCGGCATATGGGTGATAATCCTTGCGCTTCTAGGATACTACATAGGCAACAACAAGGAGGTATTAAACGAGGCGCTTCATTCAGTCTCGATTGGTTTGATATTATTCTGCAGCACAATAATAGTTATATATGCATTAAGATACAGGGCAAAAAACAGAAAAAGCTAAGATCTGAAAAACTACACCATGAGGCAGGCATGTATTTGCCCCGCAAACTCTCAAGCTTTACCTTTTCTTTGTAAAGTTCAACTACCTTTTGGCTATGATGGGCCCCAAACCTGATTCTACATTATGCTTTATCGCGTTGTTCAAGACCTTTGAAAGGCCTGGTCGCCTGCTTTTGGCACTTTTTGTCTTACGATCACGATGGCGTCAAACTCGTCTCGTCTTGGAAATTCGACCTTGCTGAAGCAGCTTATGACCACGTGGTCAGGGATGGCCAAGGCCTTATCCGGCCTGTTTTTATGTCTATGTAAGATCTCTTCCAACGGCAGCGCAAAAAATATGGCCACGTTGAATCTTGAAGGCAGGATGAAGTCGGCCCTGGACAGGCTCGTTAAGTTCATCCTATCCACGTAAACTACGCGCTTGGTGCTTGACTTTAACATCTCTATGGCCTTACTTCGAACATGAGGTTCCTTCGGCTTAAGGGCTTCGTATATCTTATCGAAGCCAACGTCGCCCACTTGCGGGTACAGCTCGCGAAACATGGCCTTTCTAATCTCGTCTTGGGAAATTACCTCATAATCGCGAAGCCTGCAAGCCAGATACAACCCAAGGGTGGTCTTTCCGCACCCCTGAGGACCTATGGGCAACAAGGCGACAGGTTTTGACGAAGCTATGACAAAGGCCTTCGTCGCAACTGCCACATCGAAGAACGATCTTACCTTTATTATCCTCGATTCTTCCATAAAATCCTCCCATAAACCCGTTGCAAATTTTGAAGATAGGTTCTATAATTCTCGCTGAAAAACAAATATATCGCTAAATACGGCATGTTCCCTCAAAAGCGAGGGAATTTTTTACTTGAGATTCGCCTTGTATATTTTAACATCTTTTATTATAATTTCGTTTCAAAGAAATTATTCATAAAACCGACGAAGGAGGCGATCTTAAAAAGGAACAGTTTCATAAAACTTTATAATAATGAGATCTCAAGCTTTTTAGCAGTCCCTTTAAGGGGCTGTACCTTAAACCTCAAGAAGAGGTGAATTTAAAGGATGGATGATAAAGAATCGAGTCAAGAGGTACCCCTACCAGTTAGGGTCATCGGCATTATCTTCAATTTAAGAAAACCTACCTCCGAAGGTGATCCCGATGATCTGTACGAAGAGTACGACTCTCAGAGCACCGTAGATGCCCTGGCTAGCGAAATTGAGAGCTTTGGTTTTAAGACGACCCTCTTTGAGCAAAATGAAGAATTGTTTCGTAAGCTAACTACAAATAGGCCTGATTTTGTCTTCAACATCGCCGAAGGAACCGGTGTCGGCAGAGGAAGAGAATCTCAGATTCCCTGTCTCCTTGAATCCCTTGGCATTCCCTACAGCGGATCAGACCCCGTATCCCTTGGCATATCGCTCGACAAATACCTTACAAACCTCGTATTGAAGCACGAGGGCGTTCCCGTCCCCTTTGTGGCGCTTTTCCGCGACGAAGCCGATCTGGATAAGGCAGATCACTTATTTCAAAGGGATGGCCAAATTTACATAGCGAAGCCGCGATGGGAAGGCTCATCCAAAGGCGTGTTCAAGGACTCTCTGTGCAGGAACGCAGAGGAGCTACGCAAAAACGTCTTAAGGATATTTGAGCGATATAAACAGCCAGCTGTCGCTGAGGCCTTTCTACCCGGCGTTGAGATAACCGTTGGAGTTATCGGTAACGGTAGCGATGCCCGTGCCATCGGCATGATGAAGATAACCGAACGCAAACCTTCAAATGATGGTATTTTTCTGTATTCGCTGGAGCACAAAAGGGATTGGCAGGAAAAGATACTCTACGAAGGACCGGAGGCCATCGACGAGAACGTCCGCAAACAGGCTGCTTCCGTCGCGATC